>Ga0114975_10000056_pt1 | contig 72525 bp, 68 predicted proteins | sample S_130626_EF_Meta_FD_87031 | JGI IMG/M metagenome (GOLD analysis project Ga0114975, IMG submission 87031) | Freshwater microbial communities from Lake Simoncouche, Canada to study carbon cycling - S_130626_EF_MetaG | ecosystem: Environmental > Aquatic > Freshwater > Lake | place: Lake...
ACATTATATAACATTTGAAACATTATGCAAGAGGAAAATTAGTCCCAAAGTCCGAAATAGTACTTTGCGAAAAGTCTGTGTCCGTTTTTGATTCGTTCATAATGTGCTTTTTTCCCATCTTCGTCAACCCAATAAGCTGGTTTGCTTGGGTCTTTCTGGGGGTTCATTTTCAATTGTTTATAAGTTGAACCTTCGATTGCTTCAAACGTCATATCAAGTTGATCACTGTTGTGGTGAAATTGATGATCATTTTGATCATCGTGTGTGCATTGTTCAAATGCCCAGATCATTTCATTCATAACCCAATCCCAACGATCATGATTATAATCGTCAGTGTCCCATTCATTTTCTTTATCAGGTGCGATTGTTGACTTTATATTGTCAGGAACATCTTCATCATCAATGTATGGGGAACCATGCTTTTTTTCTTTAAGTTTTAAAAGAACGGGATGAATAATCAATGCAAGAGTATGATCAGCGCCCCAAACATCATAATCATCAATATGAATATCGATCTTACGCTTACGTCTATTTGACCAGCGGTTTAATGGACTAACAAAACGATATAGTTTATTAAAAAAACCAAATACAATCTTATCTAGACGATCATAATCTTCCTCTTCAATATAAAGAGTTTTGTGTCGTAGTGAAGTATATGAATTTTCCCAACGACTAACAGGAATCAAATCATCTGAGTATGGCCCAAGATTTACTTTCATAAGTTAATATCATCCCAATCAATTTCATCAAGTCCCTTAGAGAGACGATAAAGGTTATAACTAACAAGAGCAGCAATACCAGTAATACCGAATACAGCAAAGAATGCTGCTCTCTTGCCCCACTTTTTACTTTGCGTTTTTAACTTATCCTTGTCCATCATACTCCACCTTGTGAACATAATTTTTTAGAACATGATCGTCATCAAAACGATCAACCAAATAAGGATGATCTTCGAAAAAAAGCACAGGAATTTCTTCGTCGGTTATTTCACGACAACTGAATACATTTTCATCAATATGTTTTTGACTGAGTTCTTCAGCTTCGTTCATCACTACCACATCCTTAGCATGATCCATGCTTTCGCAATCTATTACAAAACGATGACGAAACATTGAAACAGTCTCTACAAGATACTTTGGCATTTCACTTCCTCATTAAATGGTAGGCGCAGTAGGATTCGAACCTACGATCAAGCCGTTATGAGCGGCTGGCATTGGACCGCTATGCTATACGCCCATTAAACTACATAAATTAGAGATTGCTCTTGATCCACTCTAGGATGTTTTCAGGAGATGAAACACCATATGGGTCTGTTTCGATATTGTCTGTCTTGCCTGGCTCAATGAACCACTTTTCAATCTTGCCATTATCAACAATAGCAGCATAACGCCATGAACGAATACCGAAGCCAAGATTGTCCTTAGCAACAAGCATACCCATCTGTGATGTAAACTCAGCAGAGCCATCAGGAATTACAGCGACTTCTTCAAGGCACTGTTGTTTTGCCCATGCATTCATCACGAAAGCATCGTTGACGGAAACACAGTAAATCTTGTCGATACCAAGATCGTAGAACTCAGATGCGTTCTTTTCAAAGCTAGGTAGCTGCATAGTAGAGCATGTTGGGGTAAATGCGCCTGGCAGCGAGAATAGAACTACACGCTTACCTGCAAATAGATCAAACGTGTTTACGTCTTCCCAACGATAGGGATTAACATCTACACTGTAATAATCACGAACTCGTGTCTTAAAAATAACAGACGGGACTACTTTTGGTAGAAACTCTTCAAACATAATATTTCACCTCTTTTATATTAGAATAATGTACAATTTTTTGATCTGACTTTGCTCTTTCGAGACAAACATCACATACGTTAATCTCAAGATATGAACCATTCATTGGATCAAAAAAGGTTGATCCATAGTGTCCACGTGTCATGAAAGTGGTAGCCTTATATGGCTGATTAGTACTATCAGGAATTGCTTCCTCAAGAACTCTATCACAAACAATACACGGAACAGGTTTCATAATCTCTCTTTCAAAATGGCGTCCCTACGAGGACTCGAACCTCGACACCAGGTTTAGAAGACCCGTACTCTATCCAGTTGAGCTATAGGGACATTGAGACACTATAGCGGTTCTTCACCATAATGTCAAGTGTTATTTTAACCGATACGATTTAATCTATGAAGAAGATTTGTGATCTGACGTTCTTCAACAATAGTAAGAGAACCAGAACTATGAACGTAATATGCCAATGCCTCTTTGATAATGTTCATGTCAGCAGGAGCAAAGGTTCCACCCCTAGCTTCTTTTGGCTTAGTATTTTCCATAACAAAATCCTTTATTACTTTTTCTTACCAATATTATATTTTGGTGTCAATATCCATTCGTTCTTTTCTTTGTGCGATAGAATCTTAATCTGGTTCATAGGCGCACGAACTTCTTCTGCTTGATCATTATCAACAATCTTAAGCAATTCCCAATCCTGTAACAGATTAGCAATCGTGTTTCTACGGCCCTTATCTTCATCAGAAAAGTTAGTTGGCTTACCATCAATGGCAAACATTTCTTTAAAATGAACGATGTAAAATTTGCCTTGCTTATGCAGGATATGGCAAGACTGATATAATGTCTTGTCCTTACGTGAGGCGATACCAATGCGAGTAAGTGTTTCTCTGACCTTTAGGAAATCATCTTCCTCGACTAACTGTATCTCTAAAAGAGTATCAATAATATTTCCCATGTCTATCCACCTTTATTCAATCTTCTTTTTATTTCATTTATTTGTTGCGGTGAAAGTACGGATAAGGCGGCTTCAGCTTTCGCTGTATTATATTTGTAATATTCTTTTACTGCCTCAATATCAATATCTTCCAGTTTCTTCACCCATTTTGAAAATCTTTTTTTGGGTCTGACACTATTTAGTAGATACGAGTATTGTAGCTTTTTATCTGCATGGTTCATCACGTTCATTTCATTTGCATAAAATAAAGTGTCTGGGAAATATGATAATGACTTATTGGTGAGATATGAATTGTAAGAAGCCTCTGCTAACTCATCGTTTTCAGAACCTGTCATCATATCATTCTTGCCGTATGTGATCGAAGTTACATAATCAAATGGGTTACTCATCTAAAATCCTTCTAGATTGTTCAAAGAAATAGTCAGTCAAGCCATCAACTTCATCAAATCTTTTTACAACTTTTAAACGCAGATTATCAATTTTACGGTCAAGCTTACGTCTATCACGCATCAACATCAATAAGTCTTTTACAATCTGTTCGTCTTCATACGTTATCATCGTCATCGTCCAACATATTGTTTCTTTCAAGGATATTAGCAGATTGCTCCATGACGTATGTGCATTTAGGACATACGTCATGGATTTCTAAAACACCTTCAGCCGTATCAAGTTCAAATGTCATTGTCTTATGGTTAGGCTTGATTACACTTTCACATAAAGGACATTTCTTACGCTTCCACAAGCTCATAGGTATTCCAACTCTACCATCATCTCTGTCAAACATGCCATCAGATTGATTTCATGGTCTGCAACAAACGCAGCCTGATACTGGTACTTGGAGAGGATCAGGACCAACTGTGGAACAGAATTCTTTGCAACATGATCGCTGGCAGTATCATACAATGTACGGAAAACAGCAACGCTATCAGTATCAGAATTCTCTGCTACCCACTTACGAGCATTAGTGAATTCCTTGTCCTTCAGGAACCCGATAAGGGTCTTGACGGATGTTTCCTTGAGGCTAGCAAGGATACCACTGTCAATTCGTCCTGTAGCACTGTAACGCTGCAATTCATTAAGAACACGTCTCCAATCGGGATGGTGCTTCTTAATCAACTCAGCAATAACAGCCCTATCATATTCAATACCTTCAGCTTCAAGAATAGCACATGAACGCTTCATCATCTGCTTAGCAAGATCAGGAAGTTCATTCCTTGGAATCTTGAAGTCGATATTGACACAGCGTGAATTGGCAAGAGGACCAATGATGCGGTTCTTGAAGTTACACGTCAGAATGAAACCACAGTTCTTCGAAAACTCTTCCATGAAGTTACGAAGTGCTGGCTGTGTCGAGTTGGGGTTTAGGTAATCGGCTTCGTCAAGGATGACATACTTACGCATACCAGTAAAAGAAATAGATGAAGCAAACCTCATAATTTCATTGCGTAGCGTATCAATGTTTCCGTTCAATGAGCCGTTGATAACAATATAATCAACACCAAGTTGTTCAAGCATAGCACGTGCTACCGTGGTCTTACCACAACCAGCAGGACCAGATAACAGAAGGTTTGGAATATTCTTCTGATCAACAAATGCCTTAAATGTTTCTTTCAACTCAGCAGGAAGAATTGTTTCGTCAATAGTTTTTGGGCGATGTTTTTCAACCCAGAGAAATTCTTCTAGCATATCAATTCTCCATAATAAAAAAAGGTTTAAGAAACGTACTAAAGGTATATTCAGACTATACTTCTAGCACATTTCTTAAACCAAAACAATCAGATTACTACTTGAAGAAGCTGTCCTTCTCAATTGTAATCCAGTATTCAATGTCTTCACCAGAGAAATGCCCAAATCCCTTTGAAGAGATAGCAACATCATAATCGCCTGGTAGAAGCCTAATGTTTTCAGCCATAAAAATCATGCTGAATTCACTGGTCGTTTCACCAACTACAACACTATATCCAGTGGCTGTTGAGTCTTTGATATTCACAGTTTTTAGATAAATATTTTCACCATCTCCTACTACGGAAATATGTGAAGTACCAGCAATAGAAAGTCCTACCATAAGCTGAGCTAGAACTTCACTCTTAAGAGTAAATTCTACATCACGTGAAGGTAGAGCAATATCCTTTTCTGGTGGGATAAGGATCATGCTAGGATCAGCATATTGTACACTGAAGGTAGCGGGACCGCTCTTGATATTCAAATAATAATCTGTAGGGGTCAACTCAGGATCAGCAAACATAGATATTGCTTGTAGAAATTGCGATAGATCGTGGATGCAGAATGTGGCTTCGACTTCTGTGTCCAGAGTAGCCTTAGCCATTACATTCCTTGACTCTGACATGGTTTTAAGCACGTTGCCCTGCTTAAATTGAATGCCATTATTGATCGATCCAAAATTACGGATCACTTTTTGGGTTTTTGCACTAAACTTCATAATATATTACCTTTCAAAATTACTTCTTTAGCTTCTTAAGCTGACTAGGATCAGCCGTAGCAGCAGCACCAATTTGTGCAAGGTCTACAAGAGAACCACCAAACACATACATACCTACGTGTTGTAGTTGCATCCATGGGCATAGCCAAACATGCATACCAGCCTTACGTGTCCACTGACAGAACATATAATCTTCTGACAGGTAGCGATTCGTGTCTGGACAGATAGGTGTATCAAAGAATGCCATGATCTGTCTAGTGCCATCGAAATGTTCTGTGCGAACATGGTCAGGAGTGTATAGCTGCTTTGGATAAGAGACAGCAAACTTTTCAAAAGTCTGGCGGCGAATCATCATGAAACCAGTACCAGCCTCAAGAACTTCAACAGGCTCACCTAGTGGGATTGAACCAGTACCATTAGCTGGATTGAAAACGTAGTCGCCTACATACTTTTCAAGGTTCTGTGGGTCTTCATCAGCAAAACCCTTATCAACGGCAGTCTTAATCTTTTCCCATGAGATACACTTCTTAGGATATGGACCAGCGATGATATCATACTTGTCTTCATTTTCATCTTCGCTCTGTAGTGCTAGTAGGGCAATAACGTCTTGTGCATTGAAACCGATATCGGAGTCAACAAACATAAGGTGAGTATCACCAGAACGCATAAACTCATCAGCGCAATAGTTACGAGCACGAGTGATTAGCGACTCATTGAATAGGAAGTAGAAACGAATCTGAATTCCATAATGAGTACATAGTGCCGAAAGGTCTGCTACTGAACGTGCAAACATACCAGTACATTGTCCACCATACATTGGTGCAGCGAAGAATAGCTTACGTTCACGTAGCTTTTCGATTGGTACTTTAATCTCAATTCCCATAATAATTATACTTTCTTGTTAATAACAGTAGATAAATCCATAGCATCACCTGTTGCTGCATATGCAACAGTTGACCTAGTTAAATCAGAATACATTGCTGTACGTGAACTTAAATCGTTTAGATCGAAGTTACGAAGCTTGCCAGCAGCTAGACCGGAGCCAGCATTATACCTAGCAGCATCAAAGTTTGCACCAAGGAAGATGACTTCCCATCCCTTTTTGGTTACTTCAGCAACCTTTTCCTTGATCTTTGCTTGTGTATATTCCTTTGAGGTGTTTTCTTCACCATCAGTCAGAATAACAATAACCGTGCGCTTAGAATTCTTTTCTAGTGCAAGGTTAATAACGTGTCCAGCAGCATCATACAATGGTGTACCGCCAGCAGGATGTAGTACAGAAGGATCGATACGATCAAAATCAACAATATCAGCAGATTCAGCAAGGGAGTGAAGACGAACACTAGATGCGCCGCCATACATGCCGTCACTATCGAAAGCAACAATAGTGATATCGCCTTTGATCTTTTCCTTCTGTAGACCCTTAACATACTCGTTAAGAGAGTCAACAGCATTCGTCCACTTTTCACCGCCCATAGAACCTGAGCGGTCTAGAGCTACGAAAACTGATAGGTCTTTACTCTTCTTTGTCATAATTAATCCTCTGTAGTTGGATGTTCAAGGTCATGAACGTGGAGTTGAATGATTGCGTAATGGATAACCTTCATAAGGTCTTTGCGCCATTCAACTGCATCGCCCTTCTTGCCATAACGCTGTGTATACTTCTGCATGTTACCAATACAAAAGCCAGTTCCATGACCACTATCAATAATGAATTCAGTAGCCTGAAATTTGTTTCGTGAGTAATGCTCACCATATGTAGCATTGATATAATCGGCAATCTCAACGAGAGACTGTCCTTCATTGTACTTGTATTCAATCTTTTTCATCTTATAGCCCACTACTCATTTGGTTCATAATAATACGAGTTTCGTTTGAAATCTTTGGAATAGTAATGCCCTTCTTGGCATTCTTCCTAGCTTGATCAAGATGAATCTTGTTAGCTCTTTTAGTGTAAAGTACACCATTGAGATGGTCAAGCTCATGTTGAAAAATACGTGCAGTCATTCCACTAAACTTTTCGGTAATGACATTGCCATTAGGCTCAGTATATCGAACACGAATATGCTGTGGGCGCTTAATCTTAACAAAAAGATTTGGCTGTGAAAGACAACCTTCTTCAAGGACAATCAAGTCATCAGATACAGATAATAGGATGGGATTGAAACAGACAATGATTTGCTCTGCCAGCATCGCAAACGCACGATATGGTAAGCCAATCTGGTTAGCAGCAATACCAACACCACCCTTATCTAGCATAGTTTCTGCTAGATCATGAGCAAGTTGGATAGGGTCTGTTGGGGGGTTTTGGAAATTAAACTTATCCAACTCTGTCTTGAGAATTGGATGATGTTTATCCACTAGTTCATGGATCATTATATACTCCTGTTCAAAACTTCATTAAATAATTCATTGAGGTGTTCGTCTAGGTTAGGTACCTGTCGTACTCTTGCCAGCCAAACATCATATACAAGTGTATTTATACGATCAAAATTGGTGTTATCATCTTTTTTTGATACTTTATAATCTCTTTCTTCAAGTTCTTCGATCAATTCTTCATCATCAAAGTCTTCAAGACACACATCGATATTAACTGATACATTCTTATACGTCATATTTTTTTCTCACGTGCAATAAAATATGGCTGAAACTCACGACATACAGTGAACTTACCAAGCAACTCAGGCTCATCTTCTAGTTCATCACGCTTCCACAGATAGAACTCTAGCTCTGTAGCGTTTTCCCAATTACTGTTATCATCATACTCTCTGGCGCAATCTTCTACGACATTAGAGTAATCTTCATAATCATATTGATGGTTCCATTCGAAATAATCATCAAAATTAGCATCATCTACTGTGTAATAAAACTTTCTCATTACCATACTATCCTACTAAAGTTTTTAACTTTTTTGAACTTAATCTCATGATCGAAACGATCTTTGACACGACTATTGTGTGAGATAACAAACACGTTAGAATCTTCCTGCTTACTGAGGATTTCAAACAACGCATCTTCTGCTTCATCATCAGCAGGACCATCACACACTTCATCTAGGATCAACAGGTTTGTTGCCACTGAATTGCGTAGTCTTGCAACTTCACGCCATGTAAACATCAGCGCCAAATCGATACGAAACTTCTCACCTTCAGAGAACGACTCATATGAGAATGTATCTCTAAAACGAGACTTTAACACTTCATTGAACTCTTCGTCAAGATTAAACTCACAAAGAAAGTCCATGTCAGCAAGATATTTGTTGATTGTCTTGTTGATGATAGGAATGTACTGTTGAACAATCTTGGTCTTGATACCGCTATCCTTAAGGAACACGGCAGATACATCAAGGATTTCCTTGTGCTTTTTCATGATAGACAAGTTGTCTTTATGCTCTACCAGTTCAACCTTAGCGTTATCATAGTCGCTGTTATCTTCAATGGTGTTAGCAACATTACGTAGAGCAATAATTTCTTTGTTCAACTCAGCGATACTGCGATTGTATAGAGTGATCTTGGTGTTGCTATCTTGAATAGAACGATTTAACATGGTTATCTGTGTGTTAGTTGTTTCAATCTGATTGATACGATCATTCACATCCTTAAGCTTTTGCTTAAGATCATCAACCCCACCAGAAACTTCTTGAAGCTTACCGCTACGCTTTTCTACCACACTGCCCTTATAATCAGGATCAATATCTTGCTTACAGGTAGGACATTCATCATGGTTATTAAAGAAATCAATTTCCTTCTTCAACCCACGAATGCGTTCGTTTAAGGCAGAACCCATCTCAATGATTTTGTTCTTGCGCTTTGATACTTTATCTTCGTCAGCAATCTCTTCTAGAAGCTCATTAACCTGAGACTGATATCCATTGATACCAACATTTAACAGGCAACAGTCTGCTTCAAGCTCCTGTACCTTGATTTCCTTCTGAGCGATTAGTTCTTCATTGTTTGCCTTGAGCGAATCAATATGCTTTTTATGAAGGGCAATCTTTTGCTCACATAATTCAATCTCGTACTCTGTCTCTCTTATATGAGACTTGTTCTCTGAAATACGTGACTTCAGAATACCGTTCATAACAGAAAAGATTTGAATATCAAGATAGTCTTCTACGATCTTGCGGCGGTCAGGAGTTGTCAGGCGCATGAAAGGAATGTAGTTAGCAGAGCCAAGCACCACCACCTGAGTGAAGGTCTTGTGGTTCATCTTGATATGGTTCTTTTCAAAGTTCTCTTGGTCTTCTCTAGCACCTTCCTTATCAAGCATCTTACCGTTGCATGTGATATCAAACACGGTTGGCTTCATACCACGACGAATTTGATACTCTGTACCATTGATAGACATGTCAAGTTCCACCATCAAACCTTTGTTGGTGATAGTGTTCATTAGCTGCTTAAGAGTGATGTTGCGGAATGGCTTATTGAACAGCACGTAGCAAAGTGCATCAAGAATAGTAGACTTTCCGCTACCATTCTTGCCAGAGATAAGTGTTAGGTCATTACGGATCAGGTCAATCTCAGTGAATTGGTTCCCTGATGACAGAAAGTTTTGATATCGCAATTTCTTAAAAAGAATCATAGATTAACCTACATACAAAGCTTCAGTGTACAGCCCTGTAAGATAATCGTCAAGCTCTACCTTATCTACTGTTACATCTGAAGAATTAATCACCTTACGTAGAATTCCTAGTGTGCTCTCAGCATCAACCATCTCATCCTCTTCATCCATATTGAGAACAGTCTTTTGTTCAATAATGTTGAACTTAAAAGGATTTTGTTCTTCAATCTTATGAACAAATTGCTCATATTTCGTATCATTATTTCTACGTTCAACAACAAGCTTGATAGCAGCACCTTCCAATAGACTAAAATCAATATCCATATCCTTACTGTCATCATATGTAATGATGTGAAACATATGGAAGGGATTAGGAATAAAGGTCATTTCAAGGGTGTCTGTGTCAAACACATGAAATCCCTTCTGATCTTCGTAATCGGCCCATGTCATCTCATATGGCGTACCAAGATAAGTGATATTGCCCTTTGAAGAGCGGTGATGATAGTGACCAGAATATACAGCACGAAACTTACTAAAGATATTGCTATCCATGCCCTTATTCATGATAGAACCACGATGCATCTCAAAACCAGCTAGCTCTAGGTGTCCGAAAACAACACCATTAGCATCAGCAGCATCAATCATCTTCATGCAGTCATCATAGTTTTCCTGACAAATCCATGGTAGGATCAACACAGGAAGATCATCGAAGGCCCATAGTGTTGGCGAAGAGAAAGCACGAATTTTTTGATACCCATAGAGAAGGCTCTCTTGAGTATTGATCTTGATGCTATTGCGGTGAAAGCTATCGTGATTACCCACAAAGGTAAGTAGGGAGATATCCCTCTCATGCATCACATCAAAGAAATATTCTTTGGCTAAGGTAAGGGACTTCAGGTTGATTTGCTTCTTGTTATCAAACAAGTCACCAACCTGAAGCACCCTATCAATGCAGTTCTCTTCCAGATATGGAAAAAACACTTCAGAGTAAAACTTCTTCATATGAGCATGAAAATGCTCCGAATCGTTTCTTACTCCGAAGTGTGTGTCACCAAGCACTGCAATTTTCATAATCTACCTTCTTTTTTTATCTTGCTCTTTTCTAAAAGCGGCAAGAGCCTGTTCACAATATTCTTTAGTTACTTCTAGTACTTGTGCTCTATTAAACTTTTCGTTTTGTGAAGTACTACTATTACTTAATGCCTCTGCCATCTGTTGAACGATAGCAGGAACAGAATTAAACCTACTCATCTTCTTCATCTCCAAAAAAATTCTCTAATCCGGCTTTCTTCGTAGCCTTGGTTGTTGGTTTTGCATCATACTTTTCCGACAGACTTGATAATTTATCATAATCCATGGTTACTATGAATGCATTAAAATGGCTCTGATCATCAGGGGCCATCTCAACCAAGGTGTTCATCACCAGAGAGTTTTCCATAGACTTGTACCTGATGTACGATTGCTTTTTCTCTTTGTCAATGCGTCTTAGGAATGCATAGTACATGATTTGTGTAAAATATGCAAATGGGTTGCTTGACTTTTCAGGATCAAAGTTGTGTAGATATCTGAAACAATTTTCAATTGCATCGCCAATCATATCATCACGGTATGTGTATCCAATGAAGTTTCTATTGGTTGATAGGCGATTAGCAATTAACCATACGCATTCACCAATATAGTTACTTGCAATCGGTGGTTCAAGTCCTGCTTCTTTTGCTTCTTTATACTTGTTAGTGTATATAATCATCTCTGCATATAAACGCTTATTGTCTACATAGTGATTGTCTGTTGTTTTTTCCATGTCGTTTCCTTAATTAACCGAGCCACTGCCGGGATTAAAATTACGAAGATGAAGTTCTTTCATAATTTTTTCTAAACTTGATTCAGACATGTGTTCATCAAGCTGAGCAGTAGCTTCTTTGATCTGTCTTTCAATTCTTTTCTTTGTATATTGTTTGGCAAATACAATTGCCTTTTGATAATACTCAGCCATAACTTTTGATGCTGGATAATATGTCATGACCGCCTTATTTGGAACAGTCATTAGATCATCATCCGATAACATCATACCATCACGTAGTTTCATGGTAACTGTACCATACTCATCATATCCATCGACAATCGCCATTGGATTAGCAATGTTATAATATGGCATATCATTTTTCGGAAATTCATCCGTACCATCAAGTGCGCCGATAAACTCTTCTCCAGAAATAAGTTTAAATACAAAAATCATTTCAATTTTACCTTATAAATTTTATAATCAAATTTTTCTTGGTCGTAGATATTGACACGTTCTTCGAAGTGCTTTAGAGCAAAGTTCTTCTTAGCACCCTTGGTAAGGTTATCGACAATATCATATAGATATGCCTCATCCTTATCCTTGTGTTGTCTCAACATACGTCCAATGGACTGTAGTACTTTGATCTTAGACTTCAGAGGTCCAGCAGCGATCATATGATGCAATTTCTTAATAGAGACACCCGTACTTGTGGTACCAAGTGATGCAATAAGAATTGCGTTTTCTTCGTCTTCCATTGCTTTACGGATAGCCTCTCTATCCTTTACGCCTCCATCAATATAGAAAGCGTTGCTTTGGTCCTTGAGTGCTTCATGAAGAATTTTTCCATGGGCAACTAGACGAAAGAACAGTAATTTATTGCCCTTGAGAGATAACGCCAAGTTTCTGATGAAATTGGTTCTCTTCTGGTAATTGATTAGGAAATCCACTTCTTCTGCATATGTCTTTTTTCTGTTCTTCTGTTCAACAGGATCAAAGATAGGCTTATGGAATTCCTTGATAACTTCATCTGGATATTCAAGGACAATGCATTTGATTTTAATGTCTGATGCGTGTCCTTGATCAATTAATTCTCTGGTTGTTGTCGTAGTATGTGGTGGACCAAATAGTCCCTCAATGGTTGCTTTATTAAGTTCAATATTATCTAGCGTACCTGTTGTACCAAATCTATATGGTGTATTTTCCATAGCAGATATAATTTTAATGAGAGATGTTGCCTTACAACCGTGCGCTTCATCTCCTATAACTACTTGAAACTGATTATACCATGGCTTTGGCATAGTCGATCTACCATTTTCAAGTGACTGCCATGTGGTGATAACAATATCAGCGTCGATATCATTATTTTTTTCTAGACCACCGATTGATGTTGCGATCTTTCCTTTGAACCCGTATGAGCGAATATCATCTTCAAACTGTGCTACTAGACCAGTTGAAGGTACAATGATCAGTGTCTTCTCGCTGTACCATGTAGCAATCAAGTAGATCATAAAAGACTTACCTGATGATGTTGGCGATAGAAGAGTTCTTCTGCGTGTTCTTAAACACTTTACAACAGCCTCAACCTGATAGTCTCGTATTTCGAGCCATTCAGGGAGTTCCAATGCTTTAATATGTTCTAGTACTTCATTAACGGATACGTTATCGTATGTCAACTGTTTATCGAAAGAAAAACTATAACCTACACTATCGCAATACTTCTTGATGCGAAGAGCAAGACCAGCATATACAAGACCAGTAACATTATTTACTAATCGAATTTTTCCGTCCCAAAATTTATTCTTAAAATTTGGATGGTACTTATAGTTCTCTGCGAAGAATGTGAGCTTATCAGAAAGCTCCATTAAGATGCCAGAGTCGGCTCTTACTCTACAATGAACATCATTTATGTATTCAAGATGTACGTCACTCATTCATTAGCCACCACTTGTATATTTAATCCAATCGATTGCGTTTTTGATTTGAAATCCACGATTGGATAGGTTTTTGATAATAGATTCGAGCAGAGAAACCTTTTCGTGCTGGACACCAATCTTCAGGCTTAGCTGAATGATATCATTGTCAGCATCAACATATTGCTGAACATCAGAACGAATTACCTTGCCAATTGCAGGTAGTTCCCAACCCTTCTCTTGCGTTTCATTTGTTGGACCCTGAGTATAGAATTCATACTTCTCCAACTTTAGAAGCTTTAGTTCAGAATCATACTTACGAAGCAAAATCTTTTCGTTAGTATATATCTCGCTATATTTTTGATGCAGTGACGAAATCTTCAGAGATTCTTCGCCAAGGTCCATGCGGTCAATTTTGCTATCTTCAGCCCAAAAAGCGTAAATTGATTCGAGTTTCATAATATATCCTTTAATGCGTCTCAGTTATTGAGACGATCATAACATTGATTCGTTATGGTGTCAATCCATCACATCAAAATAATATCTATTAAATCTAAAGCCTACAATTGAAGTAGCATACTGTATTTCGGGTAGTGTACTATCAAATTCAATAGGAGATAGTGAAATAGGAAATACGTCTGTAAACCTTACATGGATGTGTGGCTGTAGATTGTTATTAAGAATGAACACAGAACAGTCTGACTTAATATTACTATATTGACCTAGATCGTCAGGGTGTCCCAGATGTACCATCCAGTTAAAAATCTCAAGATAGTCAGCCATATTTTCACCAACCATAAATTTAATGGAAAGTTCATCGTATGTTATGTTACCTGCGCTGTAATATGGTACAAATGGCGTTGGAGATGCAATTGCACCTAGATTGATACCAGGAATAGTTACAGTCTGTGCACGATACTCTAACTCAGGTGTGATGCTCAGTTTGAACCTAAAATTCAGTTGAGATAGATTATTTTGATCTGGCATGAACATTTTGGTATTTTCCTCTTGACCAACCGAGTCGGTGTGGTTATAATAGATTTGTAGATATGAAAACTAATAGTATTTATATAGTAAGGAAATAAGATGATTCGAATTCAAAGAATGAGAGACACAGGAAACTGGACGCAGATGAGCACTTGTTCAAAGACAAGTGATTCTATTTTAAATCATCTGATGGAAAGGGTTGCCAAACAGAAAATGAATGGCTATACTAATCGTGTCAGAGCAATTGATGATTCAGGTAATCTGATTAACTTCTATAGCGGATAACACTGCTTTTGCAAAGGAAATATGATGAATAAAGAACAATATGATAATTTATATTATAGAGCAGCTTTTAGGGAATCTGGATACTGGTCATTACTAATGCATGTCAAGTATACGACAGGATCAACAAAGTTTATTTTTGATGATGAAAAAAGTGCACGTGATGCATACGAAGGAATGGCGGAAGCCTTAAAGAAAGATAAAAATTATTCAAATGAACGTGAGCGTACCTTTACGTTTACATCATATGGTAATTCTAGTACAACTGTTGATATATCTGATATTAGTTATATTAGCGTAAACGCTCCTACCAAACATTTATTTGAGGATGAAGAAATTGAAAATGCTTGAAATTTTAAAATGGATTGGCACCATATGTGTGATTGTTGCAGCAGCATGTCGTGCATTTGAATTCCACTCCATCGATCTTATTTTGTCAATTATCGGAGCATCTGTCTGGGGATATGCTGCTTATAAGATGAATGATAAACCATTGATGGTTGTTAATGGATTTATTACTGCCATTCTTATCTATGGTGTAGTAAAGTAATACACAAAAAAAGGGGAGAGCCTTTTCGACTCTCCCCTTAATTTTTTTGTCCGTAGACAACCAAACTTACATAAGGTTGTTAACGATCAGACGGCGATAGTACTGGTTTGTATCCTGAGCAACAACACCAGAAGATGCATCGGTTAGACCACGTGCAAATGGATTGGCTACCATACCGTATCGTGTCTTGAAGCCGATCTTTGGCTGGAATGTATCAGGGTTTACAGCACGAACCATTTGTAGTGGAACATATGGGCAGTAGAACAGACCAGCATCAAATGCTGAGCTACCCTTGTAACCAACTACTAGGTAGTTAGCACCAGCATATGGATCGATGTACACACGTAGGCGACCATTAAGAACACCAGCGAAGGTATTGCCTGTGTCATCTACGTTTAGGTTGTTGCTGTTAAGAGCAGGGGCATAGTCAAGAACACCAGCCATTTGAAGGGCAGAAGCAACATCTGATGAACAGATGATGATATTACCCTTACCACGTCTTGTACCCTTGGCGATAGCGTTAGCTTCACGCTCAACTTGGAACATAAGACCCTTGAACTTTTCAACTGACCAACGACCATTTGAGTCGGTGTCAAGATCGAAAATACCAGCAGCAGTTGTACCTTCAGCAGCACCACGAACAGCAGAAATAACAACTGTACGGATAACTTCACGGTTAATTTCAGCTAGAATTTCAGCAGATAGAATGTTTGAAAGTTCTGTTTCTGCGTCAAGACCGTGAATTGCCTTAAGGTCTTGTGCTAGTTCTAGTGAGTATTCTGCCTTTAGAGCACGGCTGTTAGCAGTTACAGAAACCTTCTCGATTGAGAAAGCCATTTCTGGGAATACTGTACCTGAGCCTAGACCTTCAGCAGCGGCAGTAGCAATACCACCACCAAAGTTGTATGCGTCTGTAGAAGCGTTGTTAATAGTTGTAGGATATAGACCTACGTTATTAGCAGCACCACCCATTGCTGAACCACTAGCATAACCAGCAGTAGTTGCTGACATGCCTGAAGAACCACCACGACCTGAGAATGCAGTATTTGCTTCACCGTAGAATGCTTCGTTACCGTCCTGTGCAGCATAACGTGCTCTCATTGCGAAGATAAGACCTGTTGGGCCTGTCATTGGCTGAACGCCGCAGATATCATAAGCAACGAGGTTAGGCATAGCACGACGAACTAGTGAGATAAGCACTGGATCGAATGTGTCAACTGCGCCAGCAGAAGCAGTTGATGAAGATGCGCCCATTGAGTTAACTGGTGCAGCTTCGCTAAGGAAGCCTGAGCCACCCATACCTGCTGAACGAGCTTCACGGATTGCATTTTCAGTATTTTCTAGAACTTGAGCAGTAACCGCTCTACGGTGACTGTCCTTGATTTCTGGAAGATCAGCGTGTTCAAGCACTGGCTTCCACTTGTTTTGAATTTCTTCAGCTAGATATGACATTTGGTTTCTTCTCCCTTGAGTATAAAAGCTTGTTTCAGCTATTATATTTATAAAATTTTAGTTTTTCACTTGACAGACTTAGAAATTGCTTTCATGTAGTGCTGCATGTGAGCAGGTACGGCGGCTGTCTTGTCTTCGTCATCAACAGTGCCATCAATTTCTTCAGTGATGAAACCAGTTGACTTTGTTGTCTTCTTGTTGGAAATGTTTTCCTTCAAAATTGAAAGCTTTTTGTCATATGTTTTAGCATCAGTGAATTCGATGCCTTCAGCAAGTGTACGTAGCTTTTCAGATTGAATTGCAGAAAGACCTTCTGACATTTCATCTAGAGCAGCTTCACGAGTTGCTTCATCAATGATTGCTTGTAGTTCAAGCTTTGAATCGACTGTTTCGTTTAGCTTAGCCTTAACTTCTTCAAGTTCAGACTTCATCTCAGCAACTAGATCGATTTGTTCGTCTGGAACACGAATATAGTGTTCAGCAAATAGACCATGTAGACCCTGAATGAAATCTTCAGCAATTTCTGCACGTAATGAATTCTCTACAGCAAGCCTGTTTTCTTCTAGCCATTCCTTGATTGCGTAATCAAGATACTGGTCAAGCTTTTCTGATAGGTCTTCAAACATATTGTTTGTTTCTTCTTGAAGCTTTGTTTCAAATTCTTCTTCAAGAGCAGCAACAGTTTCTTCAAATTCTTCCTGTAATTCGGCTTCCTTGAGAGTTGCACGAACAGCTACAGCAGCTTCAAATACAGTTGTTGCCTTTTCCTTAAATTCTTCTGAAAGGTCATCGCTAGCGAACATATCATCGATATCTTCCTTAACAGCACCCTTCATAGCGATTGTTGCGGCATTCTTAGCAGCAGCGTCATTTGGAATGTTCGCAGCTTCTTGACCAATTGATGCAACAGTACGGTTATAAAGATCAGATAGGTCTTCCTTACCAAGCTGTGCAGCAAGCGCAGCAAAGGTAGCAAGCATCTGAGCCTTTGATTCTGTACCACCTGAACCAGCACCCGGATTAAGAGTGTCAGCAGCGGTAGCTTCGATAATTTCTCGTGAAGCCTCATCAAGATTGTCAAACTCTTCTTGTGAAAGATTTTCAGCAAACTCTAGAATTTCCGCTTCAGTCATAGTCTTTAGATCGACCATCTTTTACTCCTCTGTATAGTTTATAGTATTTATTAAAATGTAATCTTTGACAGTTTTGCCAAATAATTCTCGAAAATCTTGAGTCTTTTTGTTTCATCAAGTGATCTTGATATAACTGATTTCTCAATAGTCTTCTTGGTTTGTTCAGCTAGTTGGACAGCTTTCCATCCCATTCTCTCATCATAAATCCAATCAACAGACTCCATGACACCGTTAACAAATGCATTTGGCGCTGAAGGGTCAGCAACAATATCAGCAGCAGTAGCTAGCCTAAAATCGTTCTGAACTTCGTTGATACCTTCACTGTTAAGTTTTAGAGAACCCATGCCACGTGAAGAAACGCCTAAACGTGCACCAGATTCGATTAGTCCTTTGGCAATACCGCCCATTGGAGTATTAGTGATCAAAGCTTTACCAATATAGTCTGTTCCTTCTTTCTTAAGGGAAACAATACGGTGAGAAACACGATCAAGGTTGATTTGTGGACCGGGAGGATGATTAAGCTCACCCATAGCAGTCTTAGTATCGATAGATTCTTTTATGTAACGAGCAACTTCTTTGTCCATTACTTCTTCTGGATACATACGACCATTACGGTTTTTAATTGCAGATTGCAAAAAGATGCCTTCGATATAAAGGTTCTTTGTACCGTCCTCTTTTGCTTCTGAGACGTATTTAACGTCTTCTAATGTTTCTGTAATAAGTTTCATTTATTATTTATCCTTTTAGTTCTGGAAGTATGCAGAGTTAGCAGTTAGATTTCCAACCTTTTGCACTTCAAGGAAACAATAGGCATTATTAGTGCCGATAAACTTAATACCCAGATTTGCTGATTGATCGACAGTAAGAGCCATACCAGTACCAGCAAAATCAACATATGTTGAAGTGTCAACCGCCAAGACAAGATTTGCACCTCTATAAACAGCAAGACCACCGTCAGCAGCACTACCATCATGACCAAAGTATAGCTGCGTGATATAAGCACCAGATAGTACTTCATCACCAATAGCAATTGCGCTTACAGTACTATTACCTGTCATAGTCAGGGTTGCATTTGCATTTGAAATATGAATACTGGCAGCAGTACCCTTTTTATTTGATGTAATAGTTACAGCCATTATTCACTCCCATTATTTTCTAAAGCAAAGTCGATGAGTTGGATGATACCTTCTCTGTCTTGACATGCATCAATCATTTTAAGTTGGTTGTCTTCATTAAGATTTGTGAATAATGAAAAAAGTAGAACAGTGTGGCCTTCAGAAAAACCTTCAAGTCTCTTGGCTAATCTTTCTTCCATTGTAAGTGCTTTAATATCAGCTACTTCAGGCATATACTTTTCGATGGTACGATTAATGATATCTTCTTTAGTATATGATGATTTAATTTTTTTAATTCTATCTCTTTCACTAGCATCATTTCTAGCACCATGAAACTTATATGCTCTGTCTGCATTTTTTTTGTATTCTGGGCCAGGCGTTGCTGCTGCTTTATCGCTAGCTGAGTGCTGCGCTCTACTATATAATTCAGGCGATAGTTCGTCGAGTTGTTCAATTTCTTCTTTGGTCATTTGCTTTTTATCACGAATAGCCGCCATTTTCTGGAATGGCTTTTCACCATCGGGAAGATCAGCAATACGTGTCATCTTACCAACAGTAACCTTTGGCTTCTTCTTTTTCATGAAGTCAAGCATACCTTCGTCAATTAGTTCTTCTTCATTGACAAATTCATTTTCTTCATATACTTTCTCATCAGCACCAAGATCATAACCATGACGTGTCTTTTTACGTTCAACGGCCTTAATATTCGTTGCCTTGAAAACATCGTCGCCATTAGCCTTACCGTTGACTTCATTGCGATCTTTTATTTTAACAGTAACGTGCTTATCCACGAACTTTTGTTCATCTGGTGACTTTGGTCTGTAGACCTCAAACATGTCCTTAATCGTCTTCATCTGTTCCGTCCTTTGTTTCTAAGTCTAAATCGTCTAGGTCCAGATCAATATCGTCTAGGTCAAGATCAGCAATGTCTACATCTAAATCATCATTTTCAGCATCAGTATCTTCTGGTTGTTCTTCACCATAGATATCCTGAGCTAGCTCAACTTTTTTGTCGGCAATTGCATCAGAAGCCTTTTGGCGAAGAAGCGTGTCTAGCGTATCAGCAAAATCCACAGGATTCTTATTAATAGCCAGACCAATTAAATCAGCAGTGTCAGTCATAATTTTCTTCCTTTAATCAATTAGATTATATATTTATCACTTTGTTTTTTTAGGTGGAGCATATGCATATTCTGTTCCACTAGTTGTATCTGCTGGAGGAACATACGAATACTCATCGCCACCAGCACCATCTGTTTGTCCACCGCCATCAGGCATCTGAGGTTCTGGTGGATTATACTGAGGGTTTTCCATTTCAGCGACAATCTGCTCATTAATCTCTTCAATTTCTTCATCTGTCTGTCTTAGAACTTGTCTTCTAACCCATTCGTGTGAGAAATACTTTCCAGTATAATTATCAATTTGTTGTAAAGCAGCTAAACGATTATTTAAAACTTCTGCTTCTTTCAATTCAGCAAAGTAATTGTCTTGTGAGAACTTAAAGCGAACAACATTCTTGATTTCATCCCATTCTTCAGGAGTGATAATTCCCTTTAAGATAAGTTGGCGCTCAAGAATTTTTGAGAAAAGAGTTGAGAACTTGATACGAAGTCTGTTAATAAATTTAGCAAACTTCACTTCATCACGTGTGATTTCTGTTGCTCTACCAAAGTTAAACTGCGCCTCTGGATCAAGGCGGCTAATAGGAACATTCAATGACTTATACAGCTTCTTTTGGAAGTAGATAACGTCATCCATCTGACCAAGGTTTTGTCCACCTGGTAGAGTTGTAATTTCTGTTCCCTTACCACCTTCACGGCGAGGTAGCCAAAAATCTTCTAGCATGGTCATGAACTTACGATCATCTCTGATTTCGCCAGTGGCGCTATCGTAGACCAGTTTGTTCTTGAACTTAGTCATGATATCACGTAGATATTGTTCAGCCTTCATCTTAGGAAGGTTGCCAACGTCAATATAGAAAATACGGCGTTCTGGTGCACGACTGATACGATAAATGACCAGTGAGTCTTCCATGGAACGAAGTTGGTTTAGTGGCTTGATTGCCTTATGAAGATATGATTGAACCAAGTCACCATTTAATGAGGTGATGCCTGAAGTACAATGGACAATAGAGTCCTTAGCAATCTTTAGGCCACCAATGTTATTTGTTGGGATAGAAGAGTTACCAGAAGTCTTGGAAAATCCTTTATCACTGTAGATGTAGTATTCACTACTAGTCTTATTCGCTGTTTGGTTATCCTGAAGTTTCTTTTTTCTTACTTCACGAACTTTACGAATCTTACGTGGATCAATATATCTTAATTCTTGAATGCCAAGATTTTGTTGTTTTTCATCAATAATTGCATGGTAGTATAACCTACCATCAACATACCAACGACGAAATACTTCATATGATAACTGATTGAATTCAAGCAGATTGAGTACTTCTTTAAATTCTTCAATAAAAATTTTCTTTACTTTATCAGACAACTCTGGAAGATCATCAAGTATTAATTCAACAGGTTCCACTTCTGGCTCCTGTGTAATAACTTCGTTGACAATATCATCAATTGCCATATCAACTTCAGGGTGCATTGACATTTCACGGTACTTATTTACTAGTTCCGCTTCTGTTCTAATGGAGCCGTCCAAATCAACATAGGTACCATATACGCCACCTTCAGCTACAACAACGGCCCCATCGTCTGTTTGCTTTGGAGCAAAAGAGATGGGTTCCGGTGTTTTTTTCTTTATTTCAAAACCAAATAATTCAGCCACATTATATCCTAACTTATCAAATTACTTTAATTCTGGTCCGGGACCCGAACCATCTCCACCTTCATTCTTGGAATCAATTTCATACCAATCATATGCAAATGTAACTTGGAATTTTTCAACTTGATCTGTTGCTGCCCAATCAAGTTCAATTTGTGTAATTTCAATTGGGAACATATTTTTAAACGTATACGAACGGAGTATTTTTGGATTGCTCTTTGGACCGTTTTTACTATATTGCTTTACAGTAGCATTTGCTTTATAGTTACTTGGTTCTGTTGATCCAAAAGTATTTAAGTTTCCTTCAAGTGAATTGATCTTATTGTGCCATTCTTCCATGATCTTACGAATAGCAAAGTCTTCATCATTTAGAATTGTTACTCCCCACATATCGAAGGTTCTATCCCCTGCAATCTTAATTTTACGACCCATGTATGAAATTTCAATGGGCTGTATAGCTGATTGTGGGATTGTTGTTGATTCAACAAGAAATTCTGATAGATTGTTTAATGATCCACCATTAGTAAGCCCACCAGTAGGTGCATGTAATGCTACGCTGAAAAGCGTATTACGAGCACCACCGAATTTTAATGCCTTTGAAGCAAAATCGTTAATTGAAAATGCCATGTTTTGTGTTCTCCTTTAGTTTATTTATAACTGTTTTAGCCGACAATCTCAGAGAACTCAATGCCACTTCTAACTGCAACAAAGTTTAGTTGAATGTAGTTAATCGAACGTGCTGGCTTGACATAAATGTCACCAACGAAGCGATTGCTATCTACAACTTGTGCAGTATTGTTAGAAGCATCACAAATTATCTTAAAGTCATAGATACCACGGCGACCTTGAACATCTCTTAGGAAAGGTTCGACGAGGTTGCGGAACTGTGCACGTGTGAATTCATCGTTGAATTCAAACATTGATGACTGAGCAGCAATAGCAATTGTCTTTTCAAGAACAATAAACAGTCTACGAACATTGATACGATCAAAAGCACTTGGCTTAGCTAGAAGTGTCTTGTCTCCATTTAGGAATGTTCCTTGACCTTGTTGTGAAATAACAGGGTTGACACCATTCTTGTAAAGCAAGTCTCTTTGAGCCTTGTTTGGATTAAATGCTAGTCTAATAACATTCTTAATCTGACCACGTGTTGTGCCAGCAGGTGAGTACCATGGATCACGTGTAGCATCTGTACGTACACATAGACCAGCAATATCACCATTGAGTGGGATATAACGATATACGTCATTATACTTGTCATACTGATACTTGTATCCAGAATCCAAGACTGCAAATGATGATGGTCTTACAGAATTTCTGAAAGCAACTACATCTTCAGCAGCATTTAATGGGTTATTGACAACATCATTAATGTCTGGTGATACGAATACAACACAATCTTTACGAACATCAGCAATATTATCAATAACATAGTTTGCTAGTTGTTCTTTGTTTACACCACCACGTGGTTTACCAGTGATGACAAGTGAAATGTCAGCTTCTTCAGGAGTAATAAACAAGTCATATGCTCTTGCTAGATCAGCAAACTTAACACCAGTATTTGCATCTTCTGATTCATCCTTATCAGCACCATTAACAAATGATAATGTCATTGGAGCAGGAAGAGCAACAGCATTTGATGAAGCAACATTGAATGTAGTGTTTGAAGCAGCACCAGCACGATCAGCACCAGCCCAAATATAATTTGAACGGTCATTGATGACGTTCTTGTAGAAGTTGGAAGTACCATCTGATAACTTAGCATCAGTTGCACGTGATACGCCTGAGAATACCTCAAGAACTGTACCTGGTGAGCTTGTGAAACCACCATCTTCATCAATAACGACAACGTGTAGTTCATCTAGTTGTGTTAATACATTATTGGTCTGTGCAGCAATGTCACCATTTGTTGCAACATATGTTGAACGGCCAGGAGCCGCATCAACTTGTGTGTAATATTCCCAATAACGTGTTACGTGTTGTGAAGAAACATCAGTTGAAAGCTTGAATGGTTGTTCAAATTTAAATGTAATTGAAGCAGAGCCAGTGTTAAGACCAGCAACATTTGCTACAGTAATTGTCTTACCAAGAATTTTAAGCGCCTGTGTTCCAGTAGAAGTACTACCAACAAGAATATAGTCACCTACACTGAATTTATTTGCTACAATAACTGCATTAGCATATGGTGTTGATCCAGCAAAGTTATTTGCATTTGGATTATACAGGTTAATAGTACCAAATGTGCTACCAACAGTAACCTCAAACTTTGTATTTGCAGTTGTAAAGTTTGAATCAATTAGAGCAACATTTGTTGAGTATTGAGTTGGGTTATCGCAGACAGATACCTTTAGGCTGTTACCAAGAGCGCCTGGGCAACGAGCAACATATGTAACCTCTGAGGCATTGATTGTTGCTTGCTTTGTTGTAAAGTCATATTCATTCAGAACAGTATAAATTGCGTTTGCACTAACAGTAGCTGTGCTATTAGCAACAGCAATAGCTGAAGTTGTTAGGCTTGAGTTAGCTGCACGACTAATGTATAGTGCGTTTGAATATGAAAGAAAGTTAGCTGCTGTGAAGAAGGTTTCTGGGTTAATTGAAGTTGGCCTACCAAACTTAGCAACCAGATCATTTTCAGAAGTAACTAGTGTGCGAACGCCCACTGGTCCCCAACGAAATACACCAGCAAACGCACCAACTGTAGTATCTACAGCAGGTGTTGTTGTTGTAAGATCGATTTCTGAAATATTGATGCCGGGGCTAATTTGAAAACCACCACCTGAACCAAAATTTTGTACGGCCATTTATATCTCCTTTGAAAGATTTTTTGCATGTTCTACATGATTATATTTATAAAATAACGGAATTAGAAGAACATGAATTCTCTGGACGGATTTCGAACTAAATCGATAATATCATCATCGGGCTGACCATCATCCATAAACCCAAATGGAACCAGATCATTTTCTAACTCTTCTTCTGTTTTGTCTCTTAATTTCATCAAGGTATTAATATCTGTCAATTCTCTGAAGTACTGTTGATCAGTCATCCATGCAAATAGTACTAGACCCATTACCAAATCGTCATTACATCCCTGTTCAGCTTCGTATGATATGCCCTTTTTAGAAAAACGTGACAATTCATGGATGGTGTCATGATCATTAATAATTAATTGTCTTTGTTCGATAAGAAGCTTGAGCATAGAACAACCAATAGCCTTTACAGTCTTAGTTGTTCTGATACCCCTATCAATACCGCTTCCTTTGCCAAAGCCAGTTGATATTCTTTTTCCTCTTGCACCAGCATTTTCAGTATATACAATTGTTTCACATTCATAATCATAATATAATGAGTCAGCAACTTGTGCGCCTACATCATTAATTTCTACAAGGATTGTAGCATTGTTATATGCTTTTGAAGTCCTATATATAGTCCCGCTGTAATCTAGCGGTGTTACCATATTGTTTTTGTATGTACATACTTGTTGATATGGCATAGTAGTAACATCAATTACTTGAAAAGCAGAATAGTCTAATCCCTTTCCTCTTGATACGTCAACAACAATGACATAGCTACAATCTTTAACTGGATCATAGTATTTATTCAAACCATCATGTGAGGTTAGAGCAGCCTGAGATACAAGTGTTTTTAGGACAGCACCTGAAATGAGTGTGCCTGATGAACCTTGAAACTGACATTCAAATTCCTGAGCAAACTTCTCAAGATCAAAGTCCATAGCAGCGATGGTTTCCTTGTACCATGCTTCACCACGACCAGGCACACGTTGCCAAGGAACTTCAACATACTGATAACCATTTGTGCCATTTTCAGCACCATTACAAGTTTTGTAAAAGTGATTTAGACCATTTGGAGTAGATGTAAAGAGAATCTTTGTTGTTTCACCAGATGATATAGTTGGGAAAACAGAAGCAAAGAATTCATCCCAATTTTCAACGAATGCAGCCTCATCGATGTATAGTAGTGAGATTGACTTACCACGAATAGCTGAAGAGCTTGTAGCAGCCGCTAGAACCTTACAACCATTCTCTAGTTCAATTGAACCCTTGTTCCACTCCACAACGCCTTGCTGTAGCCAATCAGGAAGGCTTTCATATGATAACTTGATACGATCAAGGATTTCACGTGCAGCATCGCCCTTGTTAGCTAGAAGAGCAACTGTCTTATGCTCATTAAACAGAATGTAATGAAGAATGATTGCAGCCGCTGTGGTAGTCTTACCAGCCTGACGTGATGTAACAACCGTAACACGACGATTGTTCGTAACCTTTGTCATGATTTCTTTTTGATAATCGTAAAGTACAATAGGAATCAAACCACGGTCAACGTGTACGATTTGAATGTACTTCTCAGCAAAATAAATTGGGTCATCTTTACATTTGATGAACTCCTGAAGCATTTCAGCAGACCATTGAATCTGCCTTCTTGCCTTCTTTAAATTTACATTACCATTATAACCTTTACTTATTATCATTATCTTTATTCTTCATGTTCTCAAGCATTTGCTGAAGTTCAGCAGTTGAACCAACAAATAGATTGTTGATTGTCTGTCCACTTTCAGCATCTGGTTTCTTAGCTATTAATTTTGCTTTTTTGGCTTGTAAATCAACCAGACCCATGCTAATATCAGCATATGTTTTGATCATTGCATTCAATACTTCATATGCTTTAGGATGCTGTGACTGTTGAGCAATAGTGAGCATGTCTTGAACCGCTGTCTGGCTAAGATCGATAGCGTTGTTTAGGTTTGTATGGACCTTTTCAATATCTTCTTCTACCTGTTCATTATCTGTTTGAACAACAGCAGGAACATTAGTTTGATAATCATCAAATTGTGCCATTGGGTTTAGCCCTAAAGCATTATCTAAATATTTTGACATTAGTTATTCTCATATAGATTAATGATGAAACCAAAATCTGTATTGGATTGAATTGTATTATAATTCTTAAGATTATATGTTGGAATTCTTGCAATACTTGTAATGGTTCCTGATGCACCAGAAGTTGCACCAAAAACGGTGTTTCCAACACCAAGTGATCCATGAACAGTACTTGTGTTTACGTGTGTAGAATTTCCATCCTTCATATATATGAAGTTTGCAGTATCAAGATATACTTTTTCAGTTTGAATGAAATTACCAGCAACACCACTTAGTCTATATTGGAAAATAGCATTATTTGAATTTGCTGGCTGACCATTAGCATATTGAGCAGGGAAGATTTCTAGTCTTGTACCTGATGGCGAGTTGTTCTGTGTTGCATATTCCATAAGAACATTACCTGGTGGGATACTGATATTTGCATCAATTTCCTTGATGATGCCAGTATTTGCAGAGATTGATGGACCAAAGAAGTATCCCTTGAGGGTAAAATTCAATGTCCAGATGATGGCTCTGCGATTCATGAAGTCGCCTTCATATGTGTCTTCACAAACAATATTATCTAGTGTGATAGGAATATCATGCTTGATACCCATCTCTGGAACAAGATTGAGGGTTGCAGACCACATAGGATTGAAGTATGGGAGAATTTGTTCAATAATGTATGTACCGTCTTCAGCATTCTTTACCATGATCGATAGTGTCATGTCGATATTGTATGGCACTGGCATATATTGATAAAGAACTCCTGTAGGATCGCTTGGATCAGGAGCAGTTATCTTATTTGTCATTGGAAGTTTTCTGGTGGAATCATAAGTTACACCAGTAATTTCAAATGACATACGTGGAAGTTGCGTAGCAATAGGACGATTTAGATCAGGGTTGCCATCAAGACGTGCAAGAAACTTCTCACGAGGACCATAGTTTAATGGTACCTTCATGTTCTGAATAAGATTGCCGCCACTATCATATCTCTTCACCCAAATGTTGTTGAACAGGGTGCCAAAATAAATGATGTACTTTCTTAGAGTACCGTGACCAAAAGTATATCCAAACATTAGACGTTACCTTGACTGAAAGGATCGACATTGGACCAATCTATAATTCCAGCGCCTTCTTGCTGAAACTCTACGTTTGTCTCAAATACATCAAGCATAGCATTTTCATATGCATTATCATTTGTGACATTTGCAACGCTATACTTCTCTTCGATTGCATCAATCTCAGCATTACCCGTACTGAAACGCTCATTTGAGTATTCCCATACATCACAAGAAATATCCCAAATCTGTAGCTCTCCCATTTGATAGAAGATAGCAGTCTGATTGACATACTTAATGACAAACATCTTTTTCATCATTGTTGAATAGACAAGATCACCTTCACGTGGTCTTTGAATATCTGGACGCTGTGCTGCAATCTCGTTACCAAATGATCTACGTGCAATGCTGAAGGTAGCACTATCACGCACTTCAAGATTAAACTTGGAGAGGAATTGACCATCACCTTCATAGCTGTCGAATGACTTGATATACATGTCAAACTCAAATACTTCATTGTATGTTGATAGTTTATCTTCACCGTAGATATCATCTTTGGTTACGAGTGTGCGTGGAAGATAATAGACTGTGTGTCCATAGATAGAAATGGATTCGACAACAAGAGACTCAATAAGGTCTTGTTCGCCATAATTATTGAAGTTGTCGAAATAAACGCTTGGCATGAATTATCCAACCATATCTGAAACAGGAAGTGAATAACTTGAAATCATTTCTGCTTCCATTTTTTCAATTTCAGCCTGAGCATCATTGAAAATCTTTTCTCCATTAAACTGTACACCACCGGGTAATTGCATACCAGTAAACTTAGTAAGATTTGATCCCCACTGATACTTGATCTTAGCTGTGGCATAGTTTTGAAGCCAACGATCAGACCAAACTTGTGTGTATTCGTTTGGATCAACAATCTCATAGGCTTCGACTAGAAGATATTCACCAACATTAGTTTTTTTCCAATCCATATCAACATACAGACGATCCTTGTGTCGATTATAGCGAATTGGCTGTTGACCAACAAGCAACTCTGCAATAAGAGAAAGGTGTTCCATGGCCATATAGTATGGAACCATAGAAACGCTTGTTAATGAATAAAGATCGTTTAGAGCAATCTGATATCTAATATTAAAAAGATCATCCGAACGAATGCTAGGATCAGCAATAGGAAATACTCTTACCGCACCAATGATATTTTCTGGTAAAGTAATGTATTTGTCTGCTACGTTATTTGCAGTTATTTGCTGCTTGTAGTAAATCTTCTCAGTACCATCAAAGTGATAATCCCAATAATAACGAAGAGTTTCATCAATACGATCATCCACTTGATCATCATCGACATTAATTTCGATTACTGGCTTACCAAGCTTACGTAAGCAATATTCTTTGAATTCTGGTCTTGTTGTTGGAACTGCCATTGCTTAATCCTACTTGGTTTTCTTATATTTATTCGAATGTATATCCGAATGTTTCCAAATCTTCAGCATATCTCTGTGTTATCAGATCATATGCTTCATTGGTGTATTGAGTTTTATAGTCATCAACCGTTGCACTATTAATTTTTGTATCGTATAACTTGAACTTTTCGAAGTCTCCACCAATGTTATTGCAGATTGTCTCCATGGCATTTGTTCTGCCTTCATATTTAAAGACATTGCACACGACTGAATTACTCTCATCAACAAAATAAGATTTCTGTGTTCGAATATTACTATTTGGCCATACAACCGTATCACGAATATTGATAACCCAATCACTAAATGAAGTGCCTATGTTCAATTTTCTTTCATCAAAAACCAAACTGTTCATTTTGACCATTAGACTATAGAGGCTATATTCTCTGTCATACGGATTTCTAACAAATCCAAAAACATAAGGATTTGTTAGTGAAATGTGTTGAGCGATTTCAATGTAGTTAGAATGCCTACTTCTTCTTTCTGGTATGTCTGATGGTATTCTCAGCGTCTTTCCTTCACAACATTTGTTTAAGAAAAGACTCAATCCAGTACCACTTGTTCTTGGATTATGGATGAATATATAAGGATTTTCTTCTCTATAAATGGCATTTCCAGTAATTGCAGCCGCAAAAGTTTCATTTTGTCTATTGAAAAAATTAATTGCTGCTTCGATATTTTCGTCTTTCAACAGAATACCATTATCATCACAAATTGCAGGAATTGAAAAGTTTACTTCTTCGTATTTACTACGAATAGTTCCTTTAAAATGACCTGAGCCATCAGCAATAAGACTATAATTTAATACTGTTGTCATGTAAATGTTACCACTTTTGTTGCGCCAGTAAATACATTTGATTCACTTGTGAACCAAAGCCAAGATGTTGATGTTCCGCCTGAATAAATAGCATCAACTCGATTGAAAGCTGTATTACCAACAGTCATTGTGGTCCAGTTATTTGATCCTGAACCATTTGCTGTAAATGTAACAGTATTACCGGCATAAAGTTCGTTATACTCAAAATACAAAGATTTAATTGCAGCACCAGAACTCACATTGAATGTTCCATCACTGATTGAGCCATATGTAAAGTTTACTGTATCATATCCATAATAATATTGGTTATATGGAAAATAAAATGTTCCATATACAGTAGAACTACCAATAGTAACGGTCTGAGTATCTAGAATAGCTTGTGTACCGTAGAAATTACGAAGACTGATAGTTCCGCTTGATGGTACAGAACCATATGTTCCAGTTGTATTAGCAGCGACATATGTACCACCAGCATAATATTCATTTATACTGATTGGGACACTACCACCAAATATTTGCTGAATATTGTAGAGCGAAATCGATCCATTAGCAGTGTATTGTGGAAATGCGTATGGTACGTACTGGATGATTACAGCACCAGCAGCACCATTACCAGCAGCAGTAGTTGGACTACCACCACCGCCGCCACCGCCGCCACCACCAATAAATCCACCAGCAGCGCCCACACCAGCAGCAATACCACCACCACCGCCGCCACCAGAACCATATAAAGTTCCACCAACTGTATTTGCAAATTCTACTCCAGCGCCACCAACGGTAGCACTAGCAGTAGCTGTAGTTCCACCAAATCCACCAGAACTTGAGGCGGGTACTAAACCATCAAAGCCAAGACCACCAGTTCCCTGTAAACCAAATCCTAAGTTTGGTCCATTTACGCCACCACCTTGACCACCAACATAACCATATATATTGATACTTCCAATCTTGCCAACACCACCATCACTTAAAATAGAAGCACTCGAACCACCGCCACCGCCACAAGTAGCAGCAGTTCCAATACCATTACCACCAGCACCACCACTTTTCTTTGTGGTTCCTACGCCAGATGCAGCAGCACCGCCAGAGCCACCAGCCCCACCAGTACCAGCAGTTCCTCCACTACCACCTTTTGCAAGAACACCATCGGTAGATGATGATGGTACTGATGCAGAAACTCTACTCACCCAAGTATCACCACCAGAAGCACCAGAAGTATTATTTGCAGTAGCACCAGAACCACCAGCGCCAATTGAATAGTAAAGAGTGTTTCCGCCTGATAAGCCACCAATTAAATTCATGTCGGTCACACCAGATAGTGCACCACCGCCACCACCTGCACCGCCACCAAAAGCAGCACGAGCACCACCACCACCAGCACCAAATGCCATGATAGTAGCGCCGCTATTAGTCCAATCATTTGGAACAGTCCAAGTTGATCCTGAAGTAATAACAACAGTTTTTATTTTTGGTAATGTTGTGTATGTAACAATGATACCACCGGAACCACCAGCCCCGCCATTAGCACTGGTAGAAGCACTAGTAGCAGAACCACCGCCACCGCCACCACCTGAACCTAGCATATCAGCAGCACCACCAGAATTAGGAGTAGAAGTTGATGTTCCACCACCACCACCGCCGCCGCCTGAAGTGCCAATTACACCACTAATTGTGCTAATAACTCCAGTGTTAGCGCCACCAGCGCCGCCCATGCCAGCATTTGTGCCACTGGTAGAACCACCGCCACCACCACCGCCACCGCCTAGTGTTCCAGCAAAACCAGCACTAGTAGCAGCACCACCAGCAGCAGTACCAGCAATAAGATTTTGACCACCAGCACCACCTGACGTTGACGTAGAGGAAGTACCAGCAGTTAGGTATCCACCGCCGCCGCCACCACCATAGCTTGATGCAGCACCACCAGCAGAACCAGTATATTCATTACTACCAGCAGAACCGCCACCGCCACCACCATGAGAAGTTGATGTACCACCAGCGCCGCCTGATTTACTTATAACATAAAAGCCATTAGCAAAATTGCCACCTGCACCACCAGTGCCATTTGAAGCACCACCACCACCTGATCCACCTTTAGCAAGTATGCCAGTATTATTTGATGTTGGTGGAGTATTAGTTGAGGTACTTGTAGAAGTATTCCAATTTACCCAAGTATCACCTCCTGCTGCACCATCAGTAGAATTTGATGATGCACCAGCGCCACCAGCGCCAATAGAATAATAGATAGGTGCGCCTGGCACTGCTGTAAATGATGATAATGACACAGCACCACCGCCACCGCCACCGCCACCAGTTGCAGAAGTTCCGCTAGTTCTTCTACCGCCACCACCGCCACCACCATAACAGTAGATAGACATTAAAGTAGTTGAATCATAGTCAGTAGGTACTTGCCAGACAGTTCCGCTACGTAGAAAGATATATTTTGTTGCCATTACTTCTTATCTTCGCTTTTTGGTTGATATTTACATTCGTAAATTTTTCGATAAGTTTTTTCTAGAGCAATCGTGCTCCAAAATTTATTATCTATTTCTTTTATATCTTTGTCATACAATTTTTTAGTCACTGATCACTCTTCTATATGCCTTGACAGTAATAATTTCTTTGGTATCGTAATTGAATGTGATGCCATACGTCCATGTAAAACCAGGCTTATCTTCAACAGAAGTATATGGAATATTATGATGTGCACAGAAATCAATAATTTGATTTTCAGGAACAGTACAATAGCAATCAATGTATGGTTCTACGGTGCCATCAATACGATGAAGTCTTGCAAAGAAAGCATTTTCAATATTTGGAATTACTGGTAATAAAGAAGCATCAAGTGATGTTCCTTTAAATACTACTTTCAACATAATTTCTTTTGTGACGATATTATGCTTTAATCCGTACCAACAGTACATATCTGGATACATCTCTTCAGTAACTTGGTACTTGGCTAGAAGTTCCTTTGACGGAAATGCCATTTCATACCAACTGATAGATTCATTTGTGTATGGAGGTCTATATCCATCATATGTACCAATAAAGTTTGTTGAAACACTTTCAAAATCTACATCAGAATCTGGAAAATTTTCTTTGAGTAGTGCTAAAACAGGTGCCGCTTCTGGTATAGAAATAGAAATATCTTCACGAACCATAACACCATTAACATACACATGATCGTGAATTTTAGCAGCTTCAGGATTTGCAGAAAAGGCTTGATTAATATTATCGCCAATAGTTGTAACATCAACCTGCACAGGCTCTGGAAATGGTTGTGGATTAGGATTATAGAATTCCGTACCATTCCAAACCCATCCTATATCACAAAATTTACCATCAGAAACGTCAACGAGATAGCATCCGTTTTGAGCAGGTTCAGTTGGTGGAGCAACAATGATGTTGACCACTACATTATCTTCAAGACGTACTACGGCTGAACGATCATTCACAATTCCACCAAATTGATATTCCATGTTTTATATTCTCCAAATATATTTCTATATCTATTTATGCCTGAGCTTCTGACCATCTCAAAAGAACGTGACCCTGAGCAGTACCTGTTGCATTATTGGCAACTGGTACTGAAATTGCAGATATTACGCTTTTCAATGTAACGTCAGCCATTGTCCTGTTCCTTATTTATTAATGCTTTAACAAGTTCTTTCAACTCATCAATCTGTGTCTGTTGATCCTTGATTGCTTCAATAAGAAGTGGTACAATGCGATCATATCTAACTGTTAGATAGTTTTCGCCTGTCTTGCTTCCACCATCCTTACCAATATCAAATGGAGCACGTGCAACAGCATCTGGAATAATCTTTTCAATTTCCTGAGCAATAACACCATGTTCGTGGATTTGACCGGGAATAAAATCATATTTATCACAAAGTTCCTTATCCCAATCGAAGGTATAACCACCAATTTGTTGAATTTTCTTGATAGGTTCTTCAATTGGAGTAATGTTCTTCTTCAAACGTCTATCTGAAGAATATGCAGTGATGTTTCCTGTGTGTGTCAATCCAGTTGTATTAGCAGACATGTAGTTGGTTGTACCACCATACCATTTAAACTGTTCAGTATTAGTTTGAGTACCAAACCACATAGTACCGCTTTCAACACCAATAGCCATACCAGCAGATGATGCACTGATGCTATCGTAAATAACAAGCTTTACGCCAGCACTATATGAAGTGAATGCAGGAGCAGCAACACCACCAGCACCCCACATGATACGATTTGAAGTAGCATTTGAAAAAACAATAGAATTTGCACCAACAGATGATGTAATTGTACCTGTCATAGTACCACCAGCAAGTGGTAGCTTAGTAGAGTCTGTCGCACTAGCAGCAGAAGCAACACTCAACTGGTTTTCATTTTTACCATAGGCATATGTCGCATTATTAGCAGTAAATGTTGTACCAGTTCCTGTTAATCCTGTACCAGCACCAGTAAAACTTGTAGCACTAAATGCACCAGTGTATGTAAGAGCACCAGTTCCCGCTCTACCTAACTTACTAGTTGAATCGGCATTACCAAATATAATATATCCATTATTTGCACTTTGCTGTCCTCTAATAGACATTGTATCGGCAACATTAATATCACCAATCCAAACATCATCACCAACTTTAAAATTTGTACCACTACCATTATTAGTTGCAGCTACAGTATCTGCCGTTAGTGTTGTAAAAGCACCAGTGTTTGCTACTGTTGAACCGATAGCACCAGCAGTTTCCCATCTTCTACTAGCAAGATATGAAGCATTGTTGGCAGCGCCTGTAATATCAATACCCCACGTACCAGAAGCATTAGTACCTGTTGTTGATGGAGCACCCACTGTGTTATAGCTGATCGTTACAGCAGCAGAACCATTAAATGTATTACCAGATGCTGCACCAGAACCGCCGTTATTAAATGTAACAGCGTTTGTTGTATTACCACTACCAGCAGAAACTGATCCCCAGAATACACCGCTGCCATTTGAGGTCAGAACAAGGCCATTAGCACCCAGAACGCCGTTAGCATAAATACCGCCCTTAAAGTTGGTATTGCCATTTAATACAGTGTTGGCAGAAGCAGTCAATGTAGTAAATGCACCAGTATTTGCTACTGTTGAACCAATGGCACCAGCAGTTTCCCATGTACGACCTTGTAGATATGTCGAGTTATTAGCTGTTGCAGCAGTACCACTCAATGAGGCAGCAGTGGCAACTGACAACTGACTTTCCTGCTTACCATATGCATATGATGCACTATTTGCATAGGTTGCATTATTAGCAGTTAAAGTACCAATCGTTGATGTATCGACAGTTCTTGTCCACGATCCACCATTATGTGCTTTATACCAAAGACCATTGCTATCTGTTCCCATCAAAGAGAACCCTCTTGTAGCGACATCACCAGCACCCATACCAAACCAATAACCAATGGCTGTCATACCTGATGGAACATTTGTTGAGGATGATATGTTAACAAATCTTGTTTCATATAGTGATGGCTGAGTGTTTAGATCATATCCATAATATGTTCTACCACCATTCATTGAAGCATATGAAATAACTTGACCAGCAGTTGCTGTTACCGTATTAGCAACACCGCCAGATTGGTTTGTAGTAAGAGTAGTGAAAGCACCAGTGTTGGCTACTGTTGAGCCGATAGTACCAGCAGTTTGCCATGTTCTGTCTTGTAAATAATTTGCATTATTACCAGATGCGCCACCAGCAGAAACTGATCCCCAAAATACAGATGTACCATTTGATGTTAGGACAAGTCCATTAGCACCAAGAGAATTATTAGCATATATACCACCAGCAAAAAAGCTGTTACCATTATGAACAGTATTTCCAGAAATAGTAAGGATAGTAAACGCACCAGTGTTGGCTGTTGTTGCGCCAATTGGTCCTTGGAAACCCGCACTTCCTATTGTTGCCCAAGAGGTTAATGCAGTTGAATCGCCTGTTTTTTGACCAAATACTATTGAATCTGATGTATTTGGAACACCGAGTTGGAACCCTGCATTCGTGATTGCCAAACGCAAAGTTGTAGTAACGCTGTCGGTAAACTTTGCTATAGTACTGCCATTGGTTGTGGCAGTTGGTCCTACAAAAGTAGGAACATTCGATAGTACCATACTTCCGGTTCCAGTGACCGAATTGGCTAAGGCAACACCCGCATATGTTAGAGCGCCATTCAGAGCAGTGTTAGCAGAAGCAGTAAGAGTTGTGAATGCACCAGTATTAGCTACTGTCGAGCCAATCGCACCAGCAGTTTCCCATGTTCTTGCTTGTAAGTATGTTGAGTTGTTTGCAGTTGCAACAGTGCCACTTACTGATACAGCAGACGCAACACTTAGCTGACTTTCTTGCTTACCGTAAGCATACAACGAGTTATTCGCTGTAGTTGCAAAAGTAGCATTGGCCGCTATAGAAACTGATAACTGGCTTTCCTGCTTACCATATGCATATAGTGAATTATTTGCAGTTGTTGCAAAAGTAGCATTGGCAGATGTAGAGATTGAACCCCAGAATACAGATGTTCCGTTTGAGGTCAGAACAAGGCCATTTGCACCTAATGAGTTATTTGCATATACACCACCAGCAAAGAAGCTGTTACCGTTATGAATAGTATTGCCAGAAATTGTAAGAATAGTATGTACTGCGGTATTAGCTACAGTCGATCCGATAGCACCAGCAGTTTCCCAGATACGTCCCTGTAGATATGTTGAGTTGTTTGCTGATGCAGCAGTACCACTTATTGATACAGCAGACGCAACACTTAGCTGACTTTCTTGTTTACCATATGCATACAACGAATTATTTGCAGTTGTTGCAAAAGTAGCATTTGCTGCTATAGCAACTGATAGCTGACTTTCTTGTTTACCATATGCATATAGTGAGTTGTTAGCTGTGGTAGCAAAGGTAGCATTGGCCGCTGCACTTACAGACAACTGGCTCTCTTGTTTTCCATAAACATATGATGCACTATTGGCATATAGTGCATTGTTCGCATTTGCCACAGTTCCTGAGATAGATGAAGCGTTTGCCCAATAACTGGCAGTGCCGTTTGAGAACAATGCTTGACCAGATGTACCGAATGATCCATTAGCAACAACACCACCATTAAAATAACTATTACCATTATGAATGGTATTACCAGAAATTATTAATGTTGTAAACGCACCAGTATTTGCTACTGTTGAACCAATGGCACCAGCAGTTTCCCATGTTCTTGCTTGTAGATAGGTAGCATTATTAGCAGTTGTCGCTGTGCCAGAAGAGACTGATCCCCAAAATACACCAGTGCCGTTTGATGTTAGGACAAGTCCATTAGCACCAAGAGAACTATTTGCGTAAATACCACCATTAAAGAATGAATTTCCATTATGAATGGTATTACCAGAAATTATTAATGTTGTAAACGCACCAGTATTTGCTACTGTTGAACCAATGGCACCAGCAGTTTCCCATGTTCTTGCTTGTAAGTATGTTGAGTTGTTTGCAGTTGCAACAGTGCCACTTACTGATACAGCAGACGCAACGCTTAACTGGCTTTCCTGCTTACCATATGCATAAATTGTATCATTTGCAGTTGTTGCAAATACTGCGTTAGCAACATACAACTGACTTTCTTGTTTACCATTAAAACGAAGAGCATTGTTAGCTGTGGTTGCAAAAGTAGCATTTGCTGCTATAGCAACACTTAACTGGCTTTCCTGCTTACCATAAACGTATAGCGAGTTATTCGCTGTTGTTGCAAAAGAAGAGTTAGCAACAGAGGAAACATTTGCCCAATAACTGGCAGTACCGTTTGAGAACAATGCTTGACCAGATGTACCGAATGATCCATTAGCAACAACACCACCATTAAAATAACTATTACCATTATAAACAGTATTGCCAGAAATAGTAAGAGTTGTAAACGCACCAGTATTAGCTACTGTTGAACCGATAGCACCAGCAGTTTCCCATGTACGACCTTGTAGATAGGTAGCATTATTAGCAGTTGTCGCTGTGCCAGAAGAGACTGATCCCCAAAATACACCAGTACCATTTGATGTTAGGACAAGTCCATTAGCACCAAGAGAACTATTTGCGTAAATACCACCATTAAAGAATGAATTTCCATTATGAACAGTGTTGGCAGTAATAGTTAATGATGTAAAGGCACCAGAATTCGCACTGACACCACCACCCGTCACGAATAAACCGAGTGTGTTGCCTACTGTATTTAGTGCTGTGTTACCAAGAAACAAATAACCATCAATAGATGTATTACCATATACTCTTGTACCACCAAGTAATTTTGCCATTTATATTATTCCTGTAACTTCGTCTAGTGAACCAGCAATCATTAATGTACCATTACTGTATAATCTTCTTGCTAACCCACTATTTATAGGGTTTATAGTTACTTCATCAAAGGTTTTAGAATATGCAATCCCTGTATTACTTATACTATATGCTGTTGATCCAGTTAATGTAATTTCGTCAAATGATCCAGATACAAGCAAAGTTCCGTTAGAGTACAATCTGGAAACTTTGGGAATATAGGTAAAAACAAACCCTGTGTTATTACCATAGTTTGCGTTGGTGTATGGAGAGGCTGTAAGCGCAAACACCGTAGAGGCTGGGCTGGCATTGAGATAGGAAATAAGGCAGTTATAAAGGTAGAGCGTTCCCGCTCCTACATATACAATATCTTGTGCAACACCAGTAACACCTGTTGTAAGCTGCTGACTAAAGCCTGAATCAGTATCGCTATAGATATTTTTAAGTTTATTAGCTTCTGAGCCAGTGCCTATGAATTTTATAGTCCCACGATCTGTCCCAACCGCCTTAATAGTAGTGCCAAATCCCTGAACTGTAAGCGTTTGAAGTTGCCCCGAATACAACTCAATGTTTGAGTAATCTGAGGGTGGCGTTGGTCCTTGTAGCCCCGCCTGATTACTGTCATCGTAAAAAACATAGTTAATACTTCCGTATGTTAGTATCGAACCTGTTCCAAGTATGTTTAATGGCGCTCTATAATTTGCCCCTTCAGCGTTAAACGCTTGTCTAACATCCCATTTAGCGGTAGCAGAATTACCATTAAGAACAAATGTGCCACCAGAGCCAAAATTTACTGTAGCTAGCGAATCAGTCTGCCAGCTATAAGTAAACAGTGGTGTACGGAGCATGAAACCGTTTAAATCCAACGTCATACCGGGCTGCAACTGAAAACCAGTGGCAGTGGATTTGAGTGTTAGCTCATTTGTCAATTTGTATGTGCTGGTACTTGATGCAAAAGATAGATTCAGATTTAGTGCGTCAGCCCACCCCCCACTTAGTTTCCTAGTGATATTGCTGTTGTTACTTAAATCCATCCTACCTGCTGGGACAGCATGTCCACCGATCTGCACATCGCCATAGCAAACAAGGTTCCCGCTAGAGCCGTAGTTTAATGCTCCGGTAAAATTAGGTGTATTAAAATTACCTACAGCGCCTGTGGTTATAGTTACAGTTCCGGCTCCGTTTAATGTTACTGGAACGGCATAAAAATTTTGAGATGCGCTTATATTTATGGTACGGCCTGATATTGTTGATGGATTGGATAGGATGACTTGACCGTTATTTTGATTTGTCATCGTGCCTGTCCACGTTGATGCTGCTACAACAGTGCCACTTGCGGCGGAAACCGATATTGTACCGCTAGTACCAAAATCAATATTACCACCCGTCCATGTAGTTGTAGCGGCAGTAATATTAGAGGTATTGCATAGTAGCGTACCAGCCGTCAGTGTCAATGCGCCTGTTGTAGTCACATTGCTGCTTAATGATAAGTTAAGATCAGATAAGTTTAGAGTAATGCCGCATGTTAAACTTGATCCGCTGCTAAGCGTAGCCGTCCCTGTGGTAGCACCCGCAAAGTTCATAGCTCCTGTAGCTGTCCACGTTATACCCGATCCGATAGATACCGTAGCGCCGCCAGTGAAAGTCCATGCGCTTGCTCCAGTAAATGTCAGAGTACCAGCAGAAGGGTTTGACATTGTAACACCAGCTAAAGCTGTCGCAACGCTTCTTGTTACTGTGTAAGATGCACCACTTCCCGCAGGATTGGAGTTGGCATCGAAGAAGACGAGATCGCTAGCGCCTGGTACTGAAGCACCGCCAGTACCCCCAGATGTATTCGCCCACTTAGTACCTACTGTTGCGTTCCACGTGTTGGTACCGCCTACCCAATAACGATCAGCCATTGACTATTCCCAACTCTGTTTTTTTATTGGCGATCCATTCATCGAACTTTTGTTGCTTCATAGCTTCAATTTCAGAGTCAGCCAACCCATGGTCTTCAGGGAGCCATAGCGTGAGTCCGTAAAGCCCATACTCAGTTGCAATTTCGGATGTAAACGGAAGCCATATCATTGATACAGCAATCCAATCAGAAAGCATCTGTTGCTTTATAGCTTCAATTTCAGAGTCAGACAACCCATGGTCTTCTGGTAATTGAATGATATCATGATATGGACCGTAGCGAGTTTCAAATTCAAAGTGAATGGTGATCATAATTTATTCCTCAACCAAACACAGTATCTAGACTGTTTGTTGTTGCATTATAATATTCATAAACTACACTTATATTAGTTGAATTTGAAAAACCAACACGACCACCAACATAAATGTTGTTTGAAACACCAACACCACCAGTGACAGTAATAGCACCAGTTACAGCATTACCAGATGGTGTTTGATTTGTGAATGAATGTGTATTGGTCCATACAAATGATGCTGCTGCATTAACGCCACTACCACTTGCGCTTACAGAACCCCAAAATACACCAGTACCATTTGATGTTAGGACAAGTCCATTAGCACCTAATGAGTTGTTAGCGTAGATACCACCATAAAAGAATGAATTTCCATTATGAACAGTATTGCCAGAAATTAACACAGAATTACTAAATGTAGTGTTACCAGCAATTATACCAGCACCATTAGCAAACTCAATATTAGGCGTGATTATGCCACTTTTAACTATAAACTTTTTATCGTTTGCCACTGATTCACTTTCCTCTAGTTGGCGATGTTATTATATATGATTTAAATCAAGAATAGTTGCTCAGATACTCTAAATGCGATAGTGTTGGCTGAAGAAGGAGTTGCAAGAATTCTTACACTATTACTTACAATATCTACTTCATATGTAGCTAATACCGTTGGACCTGTGAAAAGCATACCGTACTCAATTGCTGAAGCAACACTATTATCATGAGCAACTAAAAGTTCAGTTACATGACGGCGAGTGGTTGATGTTTCAGTTGCCTGAATGTAAATCTTCGCACTACCATATGTATTAGCACTGAATTCAGAAATTTGAACCTGAGCAATAGCAGATGCGGTATTTGAATCACCAGATAAATGAACAATATTTTTTACTGAGATGTAGTTGGTTGCGTTAGCAATTGCAAATGATGCGTTTGTGAAGGCACCAGTATTAGCAGTTACACTACCAATAGGAAGTGGAGCTTGCCATGTTGCACCTTGCAGAGCAAGTGTATTAGCAGATGTTGTTGCAAAGGCAGCATTAGCTACTGATAGCTGGCTTTCCTGCTTACCATATGCATATAGTGCGTTGTTGGCAGTTGTAGCAAACACAGCATTTGCAACGTAAAGCTGACCTTCTTGCTTACCATTTAGATAGGTAGAATTGTTAGCATTCGCAACAGTACCAGAGACGTTGTTAGCATTAGTCCAGTAGATCGCTGTTCCGTTTGATGCTAGAACTTGACCAGCAGTACCAGCACTACTATTGGCAATAAGACCAGCATTAAATACTGCATTGGCATTAAATGTAGCAACACCAGATGTGATCAGTGTTGTAAACGCACCAGTGTTAGCGGTTACGGTACCAATAGGAAGTGGAGCTTGCCATGTTGCGCCCTGAAGAGCAGCAGAGTTGGCGGTATTTGCTACTGATAGCTGACTTTCTTGCTTACCGTTTAATCTTAGCGCATTATTTGCATCTGTAGCAAATACGGCATTCGCAACATAAAGCTGACTTTCCTGCTTACCATTTAAACGTAGAGCATTGTTGGCATCAGTAGCAAAGACAGCATTAGCAACATACAACTGGCTTTCTTGCTTTCCGTTTAGACGGAGAGCATTATTTGCATCTGTAGCAAATACAGCGTTGGCAACGTAAAGCTGACTTTCTTGCTTACCATTCAAACGCAGAGCGTTGTTAGCTGTACCACTATAATTGTTAGCGTCAATAGTTCCTACATAGCTTGCGGCATTACCAAGTCTTAGAGTATTAACAGATAGATTAGCATATGAAAGTGATGCATCAGTTGTAATAATAATATTATTATTTACAGAGGCTTCGTCCCCATATGTTGAAATGAGGATATATTCTTTATTTGTTGGGTTTCTGACTAGACCTGTGTGGTTGTTTGTATTGCCAGAGCCGTTATAATGTGCTAGAAAACCAGTCCATAGAGTATCAGATACAGTATTATTTACAGCAAGCTTAATAATTGGATCGATGACACTAAGTGTCTGGATGTTTGAAGAAACAAGGTTTCCAGTTAGAATTAGGTTTCCAGCAATACTAATATTACCAGTGAACGTACCATTTGCAAAGGTCACATCATCTGTTGTACGAACATTTTGGTTCATACGGAAAGGCAGACGAGGTTCTGCTAATGTGCCAGTTGAGATATTTGTGGCATTAGTATAGAATTGGCTATTTGCACCATTTAAATATAGTGCGTTGTTTGCAGTATCAGCAAACGTAGCATTAGCAACGAAGCTGCCAGCAACACTACCAGCAACTGTTGCATAAACAGCGTTAGCAACATATAGTTGACTTTCTTGCTTACCATTCAAACGAAGAGCATTGTTTGCAGTATCGGCAAAGACCGCATTCGCACCATTGGTTGAATATGCAGCATTGGCTACTGATAGCTGAGATTCTTGCTTACCATTAAGACGCAGAGCATTATTGGCATCAGTAGCAAAGACAGCATTGGCAACATAAAGCTGAGATTCTTGCTTACCGTTTAGTCGTAATGAGTTATTGGCTGTTGTGGCAAATACGGCATTGGCAACATAGAGTTGGCTCTCTTGTTTACCATAAACAAATGATGCGTTATTAGCAGTGGCTTCATAGAATGTTGAATTGATCATGACACTAGAAGTGCCAAAGGCAATATCACCATTGACAGTCAATACACTAGAAGTACCAGCTACCGCCGAATCATTGATAGTGATCAACGTACCAAAGGCAGTATTACCGACTATCTTAAGTGTACCATCAGTGCCGTAGTTAAAGTCTAATACAGCAGTCGTGTTGCTACCGTTAGCAAACCTAACTGTAGGTGCGCTAAGGCCATTCTTAACTATAAATCTTTTATCATTTGCCATTTGCCAATTGTCCCTTTAGGAAAGTTAGTTTGTTTTCTTGTTTATTTATACGATCATCATGCTAGAAACAGGTTCTGTATGATTTTAAATGTTGTTGTGTTTGATGAAACTGGAGTTGCAAGAATTCTGACATTACCCGAAAGAATATCAATATTAAATGTTGCTAGTGCAGTGTTTCCTGTTTGTATGACACCATATTCAGTAGCAACAACATTCGTTCCATCATGAGATAAAAGTATTTCGCTAATATGTCTGAAATTGTTATGAGTGTCTGTTACTTCGATGATCAACTTACCACCAGTATATGTGCCAGTAGAAAACTCTATAATATTTGCAGGTGTCATACCCGATACAGTGATCTTACCAAGGCCCATCATGTGAGCAACACTAGCAAAAGCAATGTGTGAAGTTACATTAGCGTAAACAAACTTACCCGTATTAGCAGTTATTGCGCCAATAGCAGCAGGGGATTCCCATGTATATCCTTGCAAATAGCTTGCATTGTTTGATGCAGATGTATACAGCGATGAGTTAACATTTAACTGGTTTTCATTTTTACCAAATGCACGATAAGAATTGTTTGATGTTGCCGCAAAATATGTTGAATTAATAACCGTAGTATTGCCTAAAAAGATATAATCATTTGCAACAATATTTGTTTTTACATATAAAGTATTTGCTTGAAGAGCAACAAACTTACCATCATTTGGTGTTGTATTACCAATTGATGCTGGTTCTTCCCAAGTCTTAAACTGTAAAGATAATGCATTATTTGAACTTACTGAACTTGATAGTAATGTAAAATATGCTGTATTAACGTATAGACCTGAGCTATTAGCAACAAGACCGTCTTTGGCATTAACTGCAACATCATCAGTATTTACAGAAATACCAGCACCAGCACCAACATAAAGAATTCCGCTATCAGTGAAAGGACCACCGACCAAACCAGAACCACCATCAACACTTGTTACTGTACCAACAAATTGATCTTGAGTATCAATGACAACGTATGATGAATTTGAGAATACTTTAGCAGTACCATTACCAACTAATACAACATCATTGTTGACGTTGTTTGCATTGTATAGACGCATAACACCGACTGTGGTATTAGCCACAGATTGATAATAATAAATTGCACCTTGATCTTGTTTCCAGTATATTCCACCAGAACCATTTGAAGCTAGAACTTGATCAGTGGAACCAAATGTTCCATTAGCCTTAACACCACCATTGATGATGATATCTTGGAATGTCCATGTGTTCGATACAGAGACTGAGCTTGAAGTATTAACACTGCCTTGTGGTAATACATTCCAAGGAAGTGTACCAGTGCTGATGTTTGTCGCATTGGTAAAATATGATGAAGTTAATCCATTCAGATAGTTTGTATTATTAGAAAATAATGAACTATTTGATGTATTTGAATATGAAACAGAGAGTTGGCTTTCTTGCTTACCATTAAGATAAAGAGAATTATTAGCTGTTGTTGAAAAGACTGCGTTAGCAACAGATAGTTGACTTTCTTGTTTTCCATAAACGTAGGTTGCATTGTTTGCTGTACCAGAATATGATCCAACACCAATAGTTGAAAATACAGTACCATTACCAAGCTTGATACTATTGACTGCTAGGTTAGCATATGTAAATGATGGATCAGTAATAACAATAATATTATTATTGACAGAAGCTTCATCAGCATATGTTGACATAAGAATATATTCTTTTGTCGATGGATTTCTAACAAGACCAGTATGGTTATTTGTATAACCAGAGCCACTATAGTGAGTTACAAAACCACTCCATAGAGTATCAGCACTATTATTAGCACCCAATTTAATCATTGGGTCAAGGACGCTCAATGATTGTACGTTTGTTGAGTATAGGTTTCCAGAAAGAATTAAATCACCACCAACAGTAATATTGCCAGTGAATGAACCATTTGCAAATGTTACACTATCAGTTGTGCGAAGGTTCTGATCCATTCTAAATGGTAGACGAGCTTCTGCTAGTGTACCAGTTGAGATGTTATTTGCATTTGTATAGTATGCTGAGTTAAACCCACCAAGATACTGAGCAGTGTTCGCATTAAGTGCGCTCTCTGCCTTACCATTAAGATAATTTGCTACGTTTGCATATAGTGCCGAATTAGCAGCAAGAGCACTTTCAGCTTTACCATTAAGATAATTGGCTACATTCGCATAAAGAGCAGAGTTAGCTGCCAGTGCGCTCTCTGCCTTACCATTAAGATAGTTAGCAATATTTGCATATAGCGCCGAATTAGCAGTATAAGCAAATTGAGCATTTGTTGCATAAGTTGCTGAGTTAGCTGCTAGTGCGCTCTCTGCCTTACCATTAAGATAATTAGCAACATTGGCCGTGTATGAAAACTGAGCATTCGTTGCATAGGTAGCTGAGTTAGCATTTAGTGAAGTCTCTGATTTACCACCATACGAATATAGAGCCGCATTAGCAATCCCTGCATATGTCGCATAGTTTGCATAGAGAGCAGAGTTTGTGCTAAGAGCACTTGGGGCAACACCGTTTAGATAATTAGCACTATTTGCAGTGTAAGCAAACTGAGCGTTGGTTGCATATGTTGCACTATTGGCATTAAGAGAGGTTTCAGACTTACCGCCATATGAGTACAAGGCAGCATTTGCAATACCAGCATATGTCGCATAGTTAGCGTAAAGAGCAGAGTTGGCTGCTAACGCACTCTCTGCCTTACCATTAAGATAGTTGGCGACATTGGCCGTATAGGCAAATTGTGCATTCGTTGCATAGGTAGCTGAGTTGGCATTCAGAGATGTTTCTGCTTTACCATTATATGCATACAGTGCAGTATTAGCGATCCCTGCATATGTTGCGTAATTGGCATACAAAGAAGAGTTTGCAGCTAGTGCGCTCTCTGCCTTACCATTAAGATATTTGGCGACATTAGCAGTGTAAGCAAACTGAGCATTGGTAGAATATGTTGCTGAGTTTGCATTAAGAGCAGTTTCTGCTTTACCATTATATGCATATAAAGCAGTGTTGGCAATGTTTGCATAATTTGCCTGATTGGCATAGAGCGCCGAATTGGCATTAAGTGATGATTCAGATTTCCCATTAAAAGCATAAAGTGCGTTATTGGCTGTACCAGTAAAGAACGAGGAATTGACCTTACCGCCACCAATAGACACAGTGTTACTAACACTAATGTTGTTAGCATTCACGTCAAGGTTAGCGTTTACAAATGTATTGTTGCCGACCTGAAGGCCGTCTTTTACTTTAAAGGTCATTCCTCGTCCCAATTAATCAGAGGTTGATTTTATGTTATTATTATTTATTATATCATTCTTCTGAACTTATAGGAATAATTGTTTGATGCTCTATTAGAAGTAGCAGCTATCTGAAGCACCATGTCAATATCAACATTTGCGCTTCTATAAATTCTCAAAAACAAAGTACCAGAAACATCTGGTGTGGCACGATGAAGAAGAATTTCATCACCCGTTTGATTATTAGTGTTGTTTGGATACCAAGACATTACACCAGTGACAATCTCGTTGAGTGGAGACACCATCTGAAGCATATAGGAACCAATTGGAAGTATAACTGAATTAATACCAGTATCTGTCCATTCTGTGGTGACTGCACGTGTGTCTGTGACAGTCAGAATTTGATCAATATTGGTCCCCTGAGTAGGGATCAGACCACTATGTTGAATTGTGGTGAATACCGCTGTATTTGGTGTTGTTGTACCGATTGCACCAGGGTTAGCCCAACCGCCACCACCAACAAGGTATAAGGCTGAGTTGGCATTGATCTGACTTTCTTGCTTACCATAAGCATAGGTACTGTTATTAGACGCAATCGCACTAGAAGCAATCGTTGCATAATATGCACTATTAACATTAAGATTACCAGCACCAACGCCGCCCAATAAAAGAGCATATGTGGCCACATTAGCATATAGGGCAGTGTTTGCATCAAGTGCGCTCTCTGCTTTACCATTTAGATAGTTAGCAATGTTGGCATATGTAGCAGAATTTGCACTAAGAGTTGCAATATAATTTGTGTTGACTGTGAGAGTTACAACACCAGTAGAACCACCACCAGAAAGACCATCACCAGCAATAACGCCATTGATTGTGCCAGAGCCTAGTGATGACCAGTAAACTGATGAGCCGTTTGATGTTAGAACTCTACCATTAGCACCAAGACTACCATTGGCACTGATCTTGTTAGTAAATAAAGTATTTGATACAGTTAGATTGGTGAGGTTGGTAAGAGGACGAATTTCATAGAGTTGGTTGTTCGCATTGTAGATGATCATTGCGCCATCTACAAGGCTTACAGCATTTACATTTGGAATATCAGTGAGACTACGAAATTCATAAATCTGATTTCTAACTGTAATTGGGTCAGTAACAGTTAACTTACCGTCAAACTTTTTTACGGTAACGTCGAAATTTGATTTAGATAACGTAACTCTGATATCTTTTAATTCCATTACCTAGTTACCTGTGGTGTTACGGTTACGATCCCCTCAACAATTCTAAGCTTTGTGTTAGAACTTGAAGTCAATTCACAATCATAAACATATCGACCAGGTGAGATATAATTTGAGGTATTTGCTGACATTGATAGAGTGACTTCACCAGTGTTTGCAGTAATGAGAACACCAAACGAATATGAAGTTAGTGATGTGTAATGCTTACGCATCTGTGCAGCCCCTGTGAAGCCTGTTAAGGCAACCGGAGAATTATTTGCGTCCTTGACATTGACAGTAACTTCGTAGTCGCTTCCTTGATCAATTACGATGTTTGTTTTAATGGCCATTCGATTACTCTTCGTCTAATAGGGTGTCTTTAGTATTTATCTATTGACAACCACAGCGAATCTCGTTATAATCGATATGTCGTAATTAAATACTATACTGTATATAGAGATTCAATCTCATCCATGACATTCAACAAAGCCTGAAAGCAGTCTCTAGCTTCTTGTGTGATATCATCACGAGTACGAAAAGTTTGGAGAACAGCAAGCGATTCTTTACGATCATCCCATTCTAAATGAAGTGTGGGGAAGCCTTCTAGTCTTCTTCTCATGATTTCACCACCCATTAGATGAGCACCTGTGAGAACATAAGCAGCACCAGCAATAGATTTTTCGGTTCTTAAAGATGCAACATAATCAGCAGCAGCTTTAAAAAGTTTAACTTCAGGTTCATGATCCATCGCCTGAAGGTCTTTAAAAATTCTGTGTGTACGAGAAATGCATTCAGGCATTTGGGGATCAATTGCAGAGTGAATTTGGTACAAGGCCATTAACCAAGCCTTGTACCAAATCCTATGTGGTTTACCTGTTGCCATAGCACCGCCTACAGCGTGTGCTTCACAAGCATGATGTAGGTCACGTGTTGATTCCCATAACGGTTTAGTTGTCATTATATAATCCTATTTATTTTGATTTTAATTCTTCGATTTCAGCTTTTAGTTCCTTGATGGCTTCAATAAGCAGACCGACAATGTTACCATAGGCAACAGTCTTGATACCCTTTGAATCTTCTTGAACAACTTCAGGAAGAACTGCTTCAATCTCTTGAGCGATAACACCAGTATAGCGTTTATCACTTTCAATGTCAGTTCTTTCAAAGGTAACACCACGAATTTGTGATACTTTGTCAAGAGCATTAGGAATGACTTCAATGTTTTTCTTGATTTTAATATCAGAATATGCAGTGATGTTGCCTGATGCAGTAATTGCACCATAAACGTATAGACCACGAGAACCAGCCTGACCAATTTCTACTTGTGCACCGATAGCAGACTTAATGCTATATCCTGAGCCACCATCATTTACACCAAAAATACCACTTCCGCTAAGATCAAAACTACTTTCAGCAGCAATACCAATATTGATACCACCATTCCATGTGATATTACTTGACCAAACAGTTGAACTTGGAATTGTAGCCCATGTCTGATCACCTCTTAGGTAAGAGGTAGAATCAGCAGTACCAGTTGCTAGACGTGCAGTTGGTACAAGGCCAGCATTTAGATTAGTAGCATTTGTATAATATGCACCATTCTGACTGTTAAGAAGAGCAGCATTTGCAGCATTATTTGGAGTGATAGTAGCAATATAAGCCGCATTCACTGTAATAGTGTTAGCATTATTACTCAGACCAGTACTAAATGTGTATGATCCACCACTGCCACCACCACCAGTAATACTGATAGGCCATGTATTACCATAATCAGTACCATCAATTGTTAGTCTTAATGATGATTGTCCGTTAACACTATTTGACCAACCGATCTTTACAGCATTTGTACCTTGACCAGTTCCTGTTCCTTGTTGAACAGGAGTATAACCTAGACGTGCTGGAATATCAGCATAATATGTTCCGGTTTGACTATTGAGTAAACCAACATTAAGCTGAGTTTCTTGCTTACCGTATGCAGAGGTTGCATTATTAGCAGTTGCTACAGAAAGTTGACTTTGCTGTATGCCATATGCATATGATGCATTGTTGGCAAGATCAGCATAAGAAACTACCAACTGGCTTTCCTGCTTACCATTTAAACGTAGAGCATTATTTGCAGTTGTAGCAAAACCAGCATTCGCAGAAGTTGTTGCTATAGTTGCTGAAGCAACCGCCAATTGACTTTCCTGCTTACCGTATGCATGTGTTGAGTTGTTAGAAGTTGCAATACTTCCAAGGACATTCTGTGCAGTTGTTGCAAACACTGCATTTGCAACAGACAGTTGGCTTTCTTGCTTACCGTATGCATATGTTGAGTTGTTAGCTAGGCTGATCGAACCAAGAACACTATTAGCTACCGTAGCAAACACCGCATTGGCAACATATAGCTGGCTTTCCTGTTTGCCGTTTACATAGATAGAATTGTTTACACTTAGTTGCCCTTGCTGTTTACCATATGCATATGCTGCATTGTTGGCAGTTTCAATTAATCCAAGAACACTATTAGCTACTGTAGCAAATACAGCATTAGCAACATATAATTGGCTTTCCTGCTTACCATATGCATAAGTTGCATTATTAGATGTGGCTACACTTAGTTGACTTTCTTGCTTACCATATGCATATGTTGCATTATTAGCTAGGCTGATCGAACCAAGAACACTATTAGCTACTGTAGCAAATACGGCATTAGCAACTCTTAATTGAGATTCTTGTTTACCGTTTACGTAAACAGAATTGTTTACGCTTAATTGAGATTCTTGCTTACCATATGCATATGTTGCATTATTAGCAGTTTCAATTGATCCAAGAACATTTTGAGCAGTTGTTGCAAAGACAGCATTAGCAACTCTTAATTGAGATTCTTGTTTACCATAAGCATATGTTGAGTTATTTGCAACAAGAGCACTGTTAGCATTAAGTTGACCTTCTATCTTGCTATTCAAATAAGTTGCATTATTAGCAATTGCAATTAAACTTAGTGTTCTAATGAAATCATTATTAACGTATAGACCAGAAGCATTTGCAATAAGACCGTCTTTGGCATTAACTGCAACGTCATCAGTATTAACAGAGATACCAGCACCAGAGCCTACAGCAAGTGTACCGCTGACAGTTATTGGAGAACCAACTAATCCATTGCCACTTGTGATGCTTGTTACAGTACCACTATATTGATCCTGTGTTGCAAATACAATTTGTGATGTATTAGATGACACAACAGTTGTACCACGACCAACAAAAAGAACATCATTATTAGATAATGTTGAACTTGTAAGACGTAGGATACCAACATTTTGAACAGTATTAGAAACACCGATTAGCTTGTATATTGTTTTTGTGTCACCAGACCAATATACGTATGATCCGTTTGTAGATAGAACTTGATCAGCAGTACCAAATGTACCATTAGCAAAAATTCCAGTAATCACCGCATTGGCAATTATTGCTTTTCCTACATTAGCAGTTGAAATTCTTAATACGCCAGTTGATGGTACGAATGAAAGCCCTCCATCAGCAACAGCAGCATTAGCCCATGATCCAGTTACGCTGTTAGACATTGGGAAATACCAAGTACTAGTACTAGTATTATTCTGTGTTAGTGGTAAAGCAATACCCGGTGGGTTTGAAGTCCAGTATATGCCAGTACTATTTGATGCGAGAATTTGACCAAATGTACCAACAGAACCATTAGCAATTAAAACACCAATTTGTGATCTATTAACTGTTGTATTGGAGAAGAATGCGCTGTTTGCAACATCAGCACCAATAACTAATGGAGAAGCCCATGTGCGTCCTGCAAGATATGTAGAGTTGTTTGCAATCAACGCAACATTAGCATAATTAGAATTATTAGCAATGTAGGCAAACTGTGAATTTGTTGCATAAACAGAAGCATTGACGCTTAACTGCGCTTCTTGCTTTCCATATGCATATGTTGCATTGTTTGAAGTGATCGTAGCAATATATGCAGTATTTACAAACGTCCCATCTCCATTAGCAGTAATTCCACTATTAGCATTCACTTGATAATGTGTATTATTTGATGATAAACCATAACCAGCACGTGGAGCAACAGTTAAACTATTTTCCCAATAAATTCCAGCGCCGTTTGAAACTAGAACTTGACCAATACCGCCTACTGATCCATTAGCAAATAACTTATTGATATAACTGTTACTGCTTACTATAATATCAGTAAACGCACCTTGATTGGCGGTTAGTGTCCCAGTTGATGGTGTGAATGATAGACGAGTATCAGAAATGACAGCATTTGTCCAATCACCGCTTGCACTATTTGACATTGGAAGATAATACTTAATTGAAGAAGTATTATCTTTTGCAATTGGTAAAAATGGTGCATACCAATAAGTACCACCAGCACCATTAGCAGCTAGGAACTGACGAGCAGTACCGCTTGAACCACCCGCAATAAGAGTATTAATTGTCAATTTATCAATAGTTGCTACGTTTGCAATCAATCTACCATCAATTGTAATTTCACCATTTGCATTAGCAGTAAGGAATGCAGTTGTTGTATTAATATTTTGAGAATTTGTTGAGATGACAGTATTAGCTTTACCAATAACAAGTTGCTTAGTATTTTCTTCCCAATACAAAACTACATTGTAATCACTATTTGAAGGAGATGTGTAACGCTGAAAAACAAATCCAATATCATTGAATGGAGTTGCTTGACCATCATTTAAAATAATAAAAGTATTGTTTGTTGTGGTGATTGAAGTATTGACAACAGTCATTGTGCCATTGACAGTAAGATTATTAAGTACTGTCACGTTTGTGAAAATACCATTGCTTGCAACAGAGGTACCAATGTTGGCAGGTGATGCCCATGTACGACCTAGAAGAAAGCTTGAGTTGTTTGCAGCACTTACAGAAAGTTGGCTCTCCTGCTTACCATAAGCATAGGTAGAATTATTTGAAAGAGCAGAGTTAGCAACCGATAGTTGAGCTTCTTGTTTACCATAAGCATAGGTAGAGTTATTTGAAAGAGCAGAGTTAGCAACAGAAAGTTGGCTCTCCTGCTTACCATAAGCATAGGTAGAGTTATTTGCTGTTACAGAAAGTGATGCGGAAACTGAGTTTATGGCAAATGTAGCAGCATTAACAGAAAGCTGAGCTTCTTGTTTACCATAAGCATATGTTGAGTTATTTGCAGTATATGCAAAAGTTGCGTTGGTTGAGTATACTGAATTGTTAACAGAAAGTTGACTTTGCTGTTTTCCATTCATGAATAAAGTATTATTTCCTGTAAAGGAAAAATCAACATTTGCTGACTGTATTAAACTCCAAACGCTTCCATTTGAAAAATATATTTGTTTGTCGGTGTGATATATAATCATACCACCATAAAGTGATGGATTAAGCGTACCTTTGTCTATAGGATTTGCTTGCCCAATAAAATTATTTTTGCCTGAATTATATTTTAATCCACTCACTTATCAATACTCCGGGTATGTTTCACGCTGATTAATAATATATGTAAAGTGCACGACAGCATGGTTTGCAGATGGGCTACCTGTGTTACTATCACAAGCAATTTGTAATTTTTCACCTGTCATCAGAATTTGTCTATCTAAAGAAATGTAAAGAAAGTCATTTGTTGGAACAGGAGCAGACTTTATAATATTATAGGTGTGACTATCAGTACTAACAACTCTCGCAGAAACAGTGATATCAGCAGTATGCTGATTGGTTACTACAAGACCTGTCATGATGGCAGCAGTATTTACAAAGCTTTCAGGAATAGGACCATTGGCACGAATCTTCCAGCGAGGAACATCAAGGATAGTGAAGAAGCTGGAACCCTGTAGTTCCATGCGTGTAACTTCAAATAAATTTAGTGGTGGTTTCGCTGTTTCAATAACTGTATTACTTAAAGCCAATTTAGCCTCCTATTCCGACGATTAATGGAAGAACAATGTTTTGCACACCACGAGAGAAAGCTTGTCCTTCAATAACGCTTCTTTCGAAATCTACTCTGATATCTTCACCTAGATATGTATCACCTTGTTCTGTGGAGAATGTAGCAAACACAACACCACCATCTGACTTGTATATAGCAGTCTTAGGATCAGGGGCTTGAGACGTACCACGTTGTGAATATGGAAGTGAATTGTAGTTAACACCAGAACCAGCATATGAGAACTGTTCGCCTGATGCTTCAATACGTGAACGGAATGTAGTGACATATGGAGTGACGTTTGCAACAACAGTTGAAATTAGTGAAAGTAATTCACCCACCATAGTTGTAGAACCAGTTTCACCGCCAAAATATCCTGATGATCTTGCTACAATTTCTTGACGAAGTTGTTCCCAACAATCAATATAGATTTGTTTATATGCTGTATTAGCAATAAATTCTACTTGACCATTAACTGAATTTGATGAAAACAAACCATATGTAAAGTAAGTTGCGCCCTTATCTTGTCCGCTCTTTAGATCGTCTACTAATTCATTAATCAGTGTGCGTGTGTCACGGCTAGTAAGGTTTGCTAACGCAGAAGTATTTATATAAGTATTATAGTTATTAACTGTTGGATACCTTGTTGTCATCAAATTAGATACGATACTATCGATATCGTTGTTGACATAATTAGCAAAGACAGGAGCAGTTTTTAAATTACTTGGATTTAAAACACCATTAATTTTAACAGCATAACGGAAACTTGTAGCTGCAAAGGCATAGTCACCAAATGAACAGTTTGAGTTAGTAATTGTTACCTGACCACCAAGGTGGGTCCATACACCAACTCTTGACCAGTTGGTAAATACAGAAACCAACTGTAGAATAGCATCATTAACAATAGCGTAACCAACACCATTAGGATTAATTGCTGTGAAAGAGTCAACAACGATTGATCTTAGTGGACTATCTGGATCAAGAACTGAAGCATCAGCATAGATGTTGCCTTGACCTACAGGCACAAAAGGATTGCCAGTATTACGATCAATTGGTGCAGTCATTTGATTGTAAGTAAAATTATGAATTGATGAGCAGTCTGCTATGTACGGTGAGCGAGTGATAATCGCACCAGGATTAAATGCAAACGCATAACCCTTCTTTGGTGGACCACTAACAGCATCAACATCCATCGTAGACCATATGGCCTTTTCATGCTTCATGCCGCTAAATGAGAAACCACGAACCTTGATACCACTATTAACAAGGAACATATTGTTCTGTTCTTGACCAGCAGGTAATCTTAGTGTGGTTACACGAAGATCATACCCATATAGCGCACAATTTTTTGGAATTACTGTATTTGGTTGAACTTCATATTCACCTGGGTGAACAACAACAATACACGATTCGCCAGTAGCGGCAGCAGCAGTCAGAGCAGCGCCAATGGTTGCCTTTGACTTATACAAGCTTGTGCCACTGTGAGTATCATTACCACCCATAGTAACGTAGAATGTGCGCTCAATTGATTTGTTAGGTGTGATTTGTGATAGTAGTGCTTGAAGGATGCCAGTATTTGACCATGATCCTGTACCAGAACCACCAACCTTTAAATAAAAGTCATTTTTTAATACTGTAGGATCGTTATATACTAAGGCAAGTGAATCAGCAGCATAATAGAGATTAGCATTTAAAACTGAGGTATTAGCAACAAACCAATCAACTTGTCCAAGACCAGCAGCAGAAAGCACATCAATAGCCGATTCAAGACCATTGACTTTTGGAATATCTATGTTACCGACAATAATCTTACCAAGCTTGTCAACAGCAAACTTACTGAAACCTGCAATTTGCAAGTCAATAAGTCGTGAGTTAACAGCAGAGTTAATGTCCGATACATCCATTTTAATAGCGGTATACTGGAGACTGTTGTCATTCCATGTATCCGTCATACCATAAATTTTAGTTGACACTCTTGCTTCCTCTTATCTTTATTCTTTATGTATTTATTAAACCTAAATCAAACATTTGGTGCTTTTGGCCAAACAACTTCATTTGGATCAGAAAAACTTGTTGTAATGTCTCGTAACGCTTGTCTATATTCAGCCCATGCTGTTTTGTTTCCCGGCCAATCTGGCATTTGAGTATAATCAGACTGTGAAAGCAACTTGTTTCTAGTTTTCCTAATCATTCCCCAAGAAGCTTGATGTTGTCTTGGTTTGAGAACTAATTCTCCATCTTCAAGAACTAGGATATTTCCTTCTTCATTCATACTAAAAAGAAAGTGTTTATATTCATCTTCTGTAATCTCAATTGCATCATCAGGAATTGGAACCCCTGCTTCACTATTATAAAATCCCTCACTACTCACACTAAAATAAATTGTCATAAATTAAAAGCCCATTGCAATCCACCAAGCAGTTGTGTTTACGTTTTCTGTTGTCCAAGTTTGGAAGTATGAAGACCCTACTGTGATTACTGTGGTTGAGTTTTCTGAAGCACTATTATCACCAACTTTAACGCCACCAGAAACAGTCACAGCAACATTTATAGTAGAGAATACTTGAGGAAAATATACAATTCCATAACTATCTTGCTTTGATGGCATTGATCCCCATTGTAATAGCATTCCATTTGGTAGTTTTACCCAATTTCCAGTACTTCCTGTTGTACTACCAACACCCACACCAGTACCAGTAGTAAAATCAGATAGCTTTACGTATGAATCGCTTGGAATTAAAATTTCTTTGGCATTAATTGTACCATTTGATCCAAGTGTGATAGCATTCGTACCAGACTTGTTGCCGCTATAAACCTTAACACCATTTGTGAAGCGATGTGAAGAGAAGCCATCATTTAGATCGACAATATCGCCATCACCAGAGATAATAATACCGCCACCAGAAGCATTTCCAGTTGATACAGTTAAGCTTCCTGATAGTGAGGCAGCAGTAGCAGAAAAACCACTAGTACCAGACCATGACCATAGACCAGTACTGTCTACTGTGGCTGTACCATATGTGGTTGAGCCAAGATAATCAGTTACTCTAAACTTTGCATTACCTCCATTGGCACCACGAAGATTCAAACCACCTATAGTTCCTGTTGCAGGAGTAAATGATTCAATATATCCAGCAGTACGGAATGCAGTGCCATTGAGAGAAAAGGTAGGATCACCAGTAATAGAATATGATGCTGCCGACAATGTGGTAAATGCACCAGTATTAGCAACAGAAGAGCCGATACCAGCAGGAGCCGCCCATGTCTTTGATAAAAGCGTTGCAGAATTAGCAGAATTAAGTGTAGAAATGTATGTTGGATCAACAGAGACACCAGCAGCACCAACTGTAATACCTGTGCTTGCTCTCACTGAGAGATTACCATTCATTGTTACATCGCCAATTATACCATCACCACCCTGTACTCTCGTAACAGTACCAAGACCAGCGTCAGTCCAATATAGACCAGTTGTACCAATAGCTAAAATTTGGCCAGTTGTTCCGATTTTATTATTGGCAATGATCTTGATAGATGGACCAAAGGTAAATGATGTTGTATTGGCATAGATACCATCACCAACTTGAAAAGAAGCTGATGAGTAAAATGTGTTTGTATTAAACCTGCCGTATAGAGTAGAGTTACGATTATTAGTAGGCGAACCAGTAACACCACTAGTGCTATTAGCAGTGAGAACTTCACTAGAAAATGCTTCTAAAAGTTGATTGGTACGTGCAATCCACGAACCAAATGTATCTACCTGAATGTCAACATTTGCGACTTGTCTAGCCATAATTCTTCCCGTTTAATACTTGTTTAAGTAAATTTTTGACTTCAGTGAGTTCGCATTCTAACGAATACATTTTTTCTTGAAAGCTTTCCGCTTTCTTTTTTTCCTCACGTCTCGACAAAATCATTTTATAATAGTTATCATCTTTATTTATGATAGCGCCAGTATTGTCATCTCTCATGAATGTCATGCTGATACGCCTAATACTTGGATTTGATCAATCTTTGGCACAACAAATGTTGAGTCTGATAGGAATACAATTTTAATTTGCATTGAATCAAAACTATCAATTTCAACAAGTCCATTGTTATAATATCTTGAAATATTATTATTCATTGGATTATTAAAAGCAATGTTTGGATATTTCATCTTTGCAATTGACATACCATTACTGGAAACACTATTGCTTGTTATAACCGATCCAAGAATAATTGATGTATCTTTTACTTCCTTGGCCACTGCAATTGTATAGTTTTCTGGAAAAATTGAGCTATAAATTTTGATTACGTCATTATTAGCAAGATATGCTTTTGGATTAACACCATATGCTAATGCTGTATTACTTCCAAATGTTGTTGAAAATACACCGAGAACACTAATACCTTCTGAAGACGATGGAAGACCCAATTCATATTCAATGAAATTGTTTTGGTCTTCACTTGAGCTATATGTGTTAATGCTTGTTATGTATTCAAGTGGTGTCCATGACTTATCATCAAATGGTTCTGGGTCTTGTGAATTGTAAACTTTAGCATATACCTTGATATCTGTTCCTAGTGGACGATATGCTGTCATAAACATACGAATGTCTTCAGCGAAATGTTCTTTGGTGAAATCTATCTTTTTGGCAATATGTCGTGCAACAGCAATACCATTACCATTAACTTCACTGTCAATTAGAACACCATTCGAAGTTACAACATAAGTATTTGAAATTGTGTTCTTCATTGAGTACAAGTCAATTTGACCACCTTCGATAGAAGGTGATGTATAATAATTTGAATCAGCAGCGTTCAATTGAAGATGAGCATCAATTTTAATAGACTTATTATTTAACAATAGTGATGTATTGCTGTATAGATTATTATTTAAAATTTCTTGTGAGCGAGAAAGAATATGTGCATCATACTTATTAAGATTTTTTACACGAATATCGTTAATTTCAACTCTTTCGTTTTTGTTTGAAAAGCTATATGCGTCACCAGATTTAGCAGCAGCAGCAAAGTTGATATCAATCTTACCAGCAGCAGGTGTTTTAATATCACCCTTAATTTTAATTCTATCAATTGATAAAGTATCAATTGAATAGATGTTAGCCGATGCATTTGAATCAATGCCAATAATGGTATTGTTTATATCAAAATATAAAGTATTTGCTGTTGAGTAATTCAAGTATAGCTTATTAGCCAATTCATCCTTGTAGTATACCTTACCAACAACAGTCTTAAGATAACTAGAGCCAGTATTTGTAAATGGAACAGGATTCTTCATTACCATGGATGTGTTGTTTGATACAGACTTAACAAACACAACTTCTTTCTTTGTGCCATCTCCAAGAACAACAATTGGATCACCTTCTACAAGTGTGGTAAAGTTTGTACCAATACCATTAATAACGCTTGAGCCTCTTACTACTGATATCAGACCGCTGTTGTATGCATTATTCTTGTATACCCATTCACCACCAATGAAATTGCCTGTGCGACCTTCAATTGTGAAGAATTCATAGTTGGCATTAACAAATGTCTTGGTTGTCTGAGTTTCAGTATACTTTGCAGCATTGATCTTGAATTTAAGATCGGTATCAGATAATGCCTTGAACACATCTGAGTTGTTTTTCAAGTACATTTTGCCGTCCTTCACGATATTACTACCAGGCGAAGGGTTATTGGTACCTACAATCTTGTCTCCTGTTTTGTTTACCCAGAATTCATATGAAGGATCATCACATGAGATTACGATACCATAGAACTTACCTGTGGCAAGCTTAACTGGCTTATTGAAACCAAAGGTGACAGAAGTAGAAGCATCGCCAAAGGCATATACTTCATCATATTCTTTTCGTGAAATAGATTCTACGTAGCACTTTGAAAGAACTGGTTGATCATTCTCAACATCACAGATTTTTACGGTAATACCTGGTTTTAGATTACCAGAAATGTTTTTTGATGGATTTGGTTTTGCCTTAACATAAAGCTCAATTGATGTAATTGATACTTGGCTTGACTTACCGACGATATCAGGATCGGCATAGAATGTTTGAATAATATTATATTCTGGTGTGGTAAAATAGTCAGTTGCCGAAGTTGATGTTGATGTTGCTGTTACAACAGGAGTATTCTGTAGAGCAATCTGACCAGCAACTGGTGTCTTTTTAAAGTAGACATACATGGCTTCACGAACATATAACGGAAGATTAATATTAACAGTAGCAGTTGAAGAATTGTCTGTAGTCTTTACAGTAAGAACTTTTGGACCAGCAATGAGTGAAGCAATCGCAGCAGCCTTTTCAATATCCGTTGTTGGAATGATTGAAGGCGAGAAGTAAAAAGTAAATGTAATCATACCATAAAGATTTGATAACAGACCTTCACCCAATAGGCGACTGTCTTGCTTACACATACTTGTAACATCTACTCCCTCAAGATATACTTTGTGAACTGTGCCGGGTTTCAGACCATATACAGAAGTCTGAATTGCCTGTTCAGCAAGGATATAATTCGAGTTGATAAACTCTGTAGGAAACACATTAGGAATACCATAGATTCCTAAGTTGTAGTAGTAGTACAGTGAGTTTAAAATATTAATAGTCATTGCTCTAACTTAACCTTTTTACTTTAAATTATATGGATAATTGTAATACGGTAATACATAACCGTGACCAAGATATCCCCAATATGATTGGATATAGTTTATATATGGGTTGCGTAATAGAAGGTTAATTTCTGTGTCAGTTGGATACATTAACTTATAGCCAAATGTACCTGATTTACCTTCACCTCCAAATAAACCACCACCATGTTTCTTACCCTTATACACTCTTACCTTATAGTATTGACCTTTGCTTGTATTATGTGCAAACAAAATTTTAAATTGATCTTCAAGGAAACCGCCAACTGGACCATAGTTCTTTCTTTCGAGAGAACCCGGATGCTCAATTTTTCTATTTCCATTCAAGCTTAGTTGACGATTTGTTATATCAGCATTAGTAATTGCTAAAGCATCAGATGATGATTTTACTGAAATCCATGGACCATCAGAAGTCTTGCTCTGGAAAAATTCAACAGCAATATTGTTATCACGTGAGTTAATATAAAATTCAACTGGACCAGTTAATGAAGAGAAGGTATAAAAGAATTCTTCATAGACATATGGTGAACTATCGCTATTTGCACGGTTACGCTCATATTGTACCACACTAGCAATTGTTTGTGTTACGGTTGGAATTGGTGGAACTGTTACTACAGGACCATCAGTAGCACGTGTCTGACCAGTAAATAAAATTTCATTATACGGTAGCTCTAGAGTTGAATCAGGAGACTCTGTAATAATGTTGATTTCGCTTAATGGTGGTGATAGATAACCATCAACAATTGTTGCTCTGTATGCAGGGTTTGATACGTCTGCATATTTATAGTCCTCGAAACCATCTACAAAGAAGCCAAACTTAAAGCGATCAATACCATCAAAACCGGGGATTGCACGTTTCTGAGCGATTGCTTCAGTAAGAGTCAATGATGTATAATATTCTAAGTCTTGAATTCTCTTTTCAAGCTTACCAATTTGCTCCATGGTATAACCACGTGGTTGTGTGATAAGCTTATCAACCGCAGTTAGTGTAGTCTTAATTCTGTAGTTATCAAGACGCTTAGCAGAATATTTTTCATTTGCAATCTTTGTATCAACAATTGCAACAGTACCTGATGATAGTTGATATGGAACTGAAGGATATGGTGGAACCTTTAGAAGATTAATCGTAAGTGAATTATCTGGTTGTGTTGGTTCAATGTTAGTTCCAACTTGACCTTTAATAATGTGAAACTCATTTGTTTCATCAATTACAACACGATCAATACGACCTTGATAATACTCTACAGTTGAAGTCAACTGTGAATCTGGTGCAGGGAATAGCTTGTTTGTTGTATTGGCAAAACGTAGACCAGCAGTTTGTTCTAATGGATTAATTGGTGCATTAAGTGGACTGGTGCTTGGAGTTGCAGTTTTATTTGAGTATGGGCGGAAGTCAAATTGATCACGTAGATCGTAATATTTTCCTCTATTGCCATATACTTCAGGAATTTCAAGAGTATTAATTGTTGTTGCAGATTGAGCTAGTGTGATGGTATCATCAATCAAGTATGTACCAGAATTGCCGCCAATCTTCACACCTTCGCTTGTTACTGAGAAGTAATCAATAGAAGCTAGAAGAACATCTGTGTTAGCAATTGTTAAATATGAATTTGGCTTTTGAACTAAGTATGAAATACCATAGAAGTCTTCGTTCTGGTTATGATCAACATAAAAGTATTGTGTTACGTCTTCAGCAATTGCGTCAGTTGGAACAAAAGTTGTGTTTGCATTTGCTCTGTAAACCTTATTGAGGCGGAATACGTCAGGCACACCTAACGCCCATGGACCGTCATTCTTATCTACGTTTGAAGCAGTATTGATACGAACATACCTGTTTCTGTTTACAGTTTTACCAACAGCCGCTGCTGATGACCTTACGTTATATGAAACAGAAGTCTGAACAGCGACATTGGTTGTCATGTTCATTGTGACTGTCAGAAGCCTATTAGTTCCGTCAACAACCATTGTTCTATCAGAACGATCAAATGAGATTGGAACATTCTTAGGGAATATTAGACCATATGTGCCAGTAGTAATACCAGTAGCAGCATTTGATACTAGAACTAGTTGTGTGGAGTTGGCAATATAGCTAACTTGACCTAGATAGCCAGTACTTACGGTTAGGAAGTCGCCAGCACGAAGTTCTGTAGTAAAGTCAGCAGAGCCGCCACCGTTAACAAATGTTGAATTTACGTTTGAACTAACATTACCCAAAAGGTCAGTACTATTCTTGAATGTTGCAAGTGGAGTGATGATCACATCTCTTTCCTGCACACTATTGAGTGATCCGGTATAAGGAAATGCACCATCACCAAGAGAGATTGTCATCTGACCAGTTGTGGCAAGATTATAAGTATTAACAGTACGATATATGTATGAAACATTATTTGCCTTCTTCACGGCTGGATTACCAGCATAGAAGATAAGTGAAGAAATGTCATTATCCTTAAGAACAGCATTACCGTTCTCTAGAACGATATCAGCAATACCCTTGTTTACGCCATCATAAAATATTGAACGTAGATTAGAAAAGTTTGTACCTACAGATAGATTGATATCAAATAGATAAATTCTATATGTACCAGAAGCACTACCGACTGTTCCAGAATCATATACGACTGAGCGAATACGTGCTGTACCAACAGCAACAGCAGGTGGAATAGGAGTTGCACCAGCACGACCAGCAGTATAGTACTGATATGGAAGATTATGTAGAGTTACAAGATCACCATAGTTAAATTGAAAATTTCCACAATACTCTTTAACAGTGACATAGTTACCATAGTTTAATGAAATGTTTGCAGGATTGGCTGAGTAGAAGTCAGTACCTTTATCAACGCCAATTTCATAGTTGTTATTTGTTGATACACGTTTACCATTGATGTATGCCACACCAGGGTCAATAATTATATTAAATTGTGATGCTTCATTAGCAGTAGTATTTACTGACTTAGTGTTCAATACGAATTGATCTAGAACATAGTTGCCAGAAGTTTCATATTGACGCTGAGCAATATAGTTGCCAATCTTATTATAGACTGTCTGACGGTTTTGCTTGTATGGTTCACCGCCGCTAAATTCTGCAATGTATAGGAAGTCTTCACGTAGATCAGCTTCAGCCTTTGTCAATGTGACAAGCTTAGGAGTTAGCTGTAGACGATTAGCGCCCGGTGCAGTATGGTTAGGAGAGCCAGTTGCATTGTCAAGAAGTGATGTATCTTGATTAGAATTGATGATTGCTTCATTTGTTTCAAAACCAACCGAAACACCATCAGGAGCATTTGAGTACTTTTCAACGATAACCAATTCAGGGACAACACGTGAGAAGTAGCCCTTCTGATAGATAACACCTTCACCAACAGTCATGGCATAAGCAGAACCAACTGGAGTTTCACCAGCACCAGCAACAGTAATATTTGTTAGATAATTTTGTGCTGTAAAATTGGCGATTGAAATTTGATTTTGAGGTGCTGTAGTTGATGAAACGGCAACATAAGGTTGAATGTAATATCCACTGCCCTTTTGTGTTACGTTTACGCTTTTGATAATTCCTAAAGGACCAAGAACAAGAGATGCACGAGCAGCACTACCAATAACCTCAGTAATAGTAGCAAGACTTGATGGTGTCGAATTAGTTGTCTGTACTATGTTTCCAGAACCAAATGTCCACTTGGCAGAATCACCTGCTGCAAGATCAGAAGCTTTTGGCTTAATCTTTATAATAACCGCTTGGTTGTTTGATGTAGTATCAACAGCAATAATCTGACAGTTTGCAGTGCCGTTAGTGATATAATCACCTACATAGAAATTATTTGTAAATGTTGTGCCAAATGTGCTATTCTGAATAGCAATAGCACTAACAATAGCAATGCTATCGCTTGTTGAAAACCCTTGTGCGCCATCATTAACTATAATTTTTTCAATTACATTGTTTGGATCATAAACAGTTAGTACTTCATCAGCAGCAAACTTAAGTTGCTCAGTAGTACCGCCCATACCATCAGACTTAAATCCTGAATTAACATAGCGAATGTATAGTGTATTAAGATCGGGTGAACGTGTTTCATAACCAGCAACAGAAGTGACAATTGTACCAACCAACGGTACAACTTGTGCGGAGTTCTTGATGTTGTATGAGTTATAGTTTGATACTACAACAGGTGTTTGATCAGTTTCAGCATCCTTGATCTTGACATATTGAAAATTGTTATTAAAGATGATATCACAACCGTCAACAATTGTACCAGCCTTAAAAATGTTATCACCAAAGCGTTCGATCTGCTTTTGTAGAATGGTTTGAAGCTGATTGAGTTCACGAGCCTGAACAGACACACCGGGACGGAATAGGATTTTATAGAAATCCTTTGTCTCGTTGTAATCGTCAAAATATGGTGACACACTTAAGTCTGTTTGAATAGACATTTAATTAAAGACTCCGCTTAAAATTCGAGTACTAGCTTGACAACTTCTGTCTGATTAGCTTTACGTGTAATTGGGTTCAGATTTTCCAGATAAAGGATTTCACCGCTGTCTGGGATCAACTCTCCATTGTATTTATTTGACACAATAAAGTAGGAATCTGAAGTAATCCCTTTGATTGTTCCATCACTTCCATCACTAGCAGTAAGGAATGAATTCTTTACATTTGTGACATACATGGTATCATCAAGGCCACCAATGCTGTCTACAATTGAGTGAAAGCTTGCTTGTGGTTGAGCATAACCAGAAATTGATTCTTGTACAATAACTTCATCGTCAATAAATCCAGCTTTACTTACACTACCAACAAACTTGTTTAGTTGATTAAAGCCACTGAACTCGTCTGCATCTCTTTCATTAATGAATACGAATGGACGAGATACAGTATTAGCAGCCGCCGTACAGAATGAATCTTCACCAATCATATTAGAACCGATACTTAGATTTTTAGCTGATACATTGGTTAGATTTAAACTATTTAATGTATATGAAGAAACTTTTCCATATAGATCAGTTTGAACTAGAGTAATAGAACAGTTTGAAGCAACAAAGTTAGACGATGAAGTAACAGTCAATAAGTTGTTAGAAGCAATGGCAGACACGGTGGCAAAAAAGTTAGATGATCCGTTATTAATAATAATCTGATCATTTGTTCTCAATGCTTCTTCAAAGTTTACACCTTGGGAATAAACAACATTATTTGCAGTTATATTTACAGAGCCAGCTAATTTAATTGGTTTGTAACGATATACATTTTCACCAATGATAAATTGCCCAATAGTCTTTGTCATATCAAGTATAATACTTACATTAGCAAATAATGGGTCTTTGATAATACCGATTGTTCTATAATCATTAGCAATTGATAAAGGAATTTCATCGCCAAGAAAGTAAGTGTTAATCCCAACATAACGTGCGAATAGCTCATTATTTACGTTTAGTCCATGACCACCTTCAGGAGAAAGAATAACTCTCAACGATGCGTCAATAGTAACAGGGACGATATCATCAACCTGAATAGTAGCAATAGCAGAACGATATCCAGAACCATAGTTAAGAATTTCTACTTTACTGACAGAATTGGCACTTGTAGGATCGATAATAGCACGAGCATAACAGTCAGAAGTTCTTGTTCCGCTTGTATCGTAGATGAATACGTTTGGATAAATTTCGTATGTATCACCGGGTCTTACAACACCGTTGAAACTATTTTCCAGTGTAATAATTTTTTTATTATTTTCAACATCAAATTGATAATCAGTTATAACTCTATACTGATTAACAGCATCACCAGAAGTAATCTTAATGATGCATCCATTGTAGAAGTTATCCAGACTTGAAGCACTTAAACCAATACCATATTTTAGTGAGTTTTCGCCAATACGAACGCTTTCAAACTCACCGTAAGGAATATAGTTATCATATCCTCTACCAGAGTCAGTAATAGTGATAACATCGATTGTTCCTGATTTAGCACCAGCAGTGACTGTACGGTCAACAACAACTGGAATGTAATCTAAGGTTGAAAACTTGTTCATTGTAAATTCATCAACAGAAAACATATACTTCCAAATGTAACCGTCATTAGGGGTTTCAAATTGATCAGCATCTGTGCCATATGGTTCTACGGTTGACTTAGCGCCATAGTTATTGAACAGGCACTTGTAGACATAGTAGTATGTGCCAGCATTGACAACAACGTAAAATTGTTTTTCTGCCAGATTAGCATCTATATCATCGTACATATCATAAACAGTATCAATAGTCCAATCGTAACGACGAATCATATTTGTCACATTATCATATTTAATTCTTTTGCCAAAAACCATATCATTGTAGATATCGATCTGTGCTTTTGTTGTGTCTGATGGTATGGGAATGGTCGCATCACCACCATCATATGGAGTGTGCTTTCCTGCAAAGACGTAGTAGCTTGAAGCCGTTTGTACACTACGTACAAACGATTCGGCTGCTTCGACATTCAGTTTTTTCGTAATAATTTGTTTTGTGCTCATAACTTATATTTATGTCTCTTAAAATGGTTTAAACTATTTATTACTCAAATTAATCTCTAATTTCGACATATTCAGTTCCACGATCCTGTACATAGATATCTTGACGATCTTGAACAGTAAATGGCGATACTTCTAAAATTTCAATTGTATTGGCAGTTAGTATATGATTAGCAATTTTTACGTTAGTATTTGAAACAGTGTCAATAACAACTGTGCCGAAGAATCGAGTACCAGCAGTGTGCATTACTTTCTTAAACATATCACCATACTTATCTAGGGGTAATCTAGACATAACATCATATGAATACTCTTGATAGTAATCACCATCATGAACTTTTGAAATATTACTTAGGAAACCTTTAGAAGTCTTATAGTAGCCACTACCAGTACCAGAGCCTCTTACAATAGCACGTGCACTGCCTGATCGTAAGCCATCCTCAGAGGTAAAAACTAGTGTTTGGTTGTTAGCATAACCATACCCAGAATCTACTACTTGAAGTGCTGTTACAACTCCATATGTGCTATAGGTAGAACCATCAATCTGTGCATTAAAACCAATTGGTGAATTATTATATTCTTCAATTTTAACTAGGGTTGAACTCACACCAGCACTTGTCAAAGTTTTATTCAATTCAAATTTATTATCAAATTGCTGTCTCTTAACATAAATTTTATTTCCATCTGTTTTAAAAACCAAACCTTTAGCAACGGTTGGAACAGTAACAGATGCAACACTGTATACTTCTGATGTTCCTGTAAATGTGCTGAAGCTATACAAACTACTAGAAGTATTGAATATACCGTTTGAAACTTTATTGACAACCATTACATTTGATGTAGGATAACCAATTGAATATACAGTACCAACGGCACCTGATAAATATTGAAATATTCTTTCACCAACTCTGAATGCCTGTGGGTTTTGAACTTCCATATTATAACGTAAATCAGGGATTGATTGCTGTACTTGCTCACCAACAATATATTGATTGGTAGCGTTCTCAACAGTAAAGATATAATCACTATAATCATAGTTAGCAACATATGGTTGATATGCTCTAACAATAGGTGCAGCGGCATAATTTGTGCCAGGATTAATATCAGATAGAGTATTAATTGTGCCGATAGAAAGATTAGCAAAGCTTAAGCAGGAAAATATTGGAGATGAAATACTACCAGTTCGATTTTGTTTAAAACCAAATTCTGCTGCATTCAATCTAATTGAAGAGAATAACTGATTAGCACCAGCAGTAGGATAGTTTTTGCTTTTAATTAAATCAGAATTTATTTGAATAACTTCTGTCTCATTAATTTTACCAATTTTAAATGATGCATCAGTACCAATAGAAATAGAAATGATATCTGCAACAGTGCCTGTTTGACTACCAACAAGCTTTGAAACAGTAGAACTATTATATTCATTCTGCGTACCATATACAGATACGAACAATGATACGTTCGTAACAATAGCAGTAGTATCTGGCTTACCAGCTATAAGTAATAACTTGTCATTCTTAAAAAAACCTGACATATCAGATAGTGTTAGGGTGCCATTAGTAATATTTAAATTAATATTTGCAATTTTTGCTCGACCAATTTCAATACCATCATCATTAAGCTGATAGATTTGATCATATTTTTCAATTATACCTAAAATGTTATTGATATTCATAGTAGCATTACCAGAAATATCAAGAACGGTCCCTGAAGCAGAAGTATCTTGTACAGATGCAACGGTGGCTATGATTGATTGATTACTACTTTTAACAATTCTATTACCAACAGATGTTGTATAGTTATTAGACACCACCATAACAATTTGGCCATTACTATAGGTGTTTACACGATTTTCTACAACCTGCCCATAAGCAAGCAATTGATTATTACTGTTAACAATATTGATTACGTCACCAACTGCAAACAACTCACCATTAACGATATTAGTGTATTCGATGGTCGCACGATTTTGTTTTAAATCTTCGAATATTTTATAATATCCACTTAGATAAGATTCTTTAAATAATGGCTTTATTGAAGCACCAATACCAGAAGCTGTTGCTATTTGAAGATTATAGTTATTACCAAAGAAACCCCCACTCTGTTCCATAAAAGCAATTTTTCTAATTTGTCCACCATAGTCTGTTTCTGGTCTAAAAGTAGCATGACCATATTCAGATGTAATTGTGATCATATCACCATTGCTATAGTATGAACCAGCAGAAAGAATTTGAAAATCACTAATTGAATTAGATGTATATACATTTGAAACTAGAATTGTATTGTCTGTGATCAGCGATTGTGTTCTATTAAGTGCTTCAGTACCAGTGATACCATGTGATACAGAATATCCGTAACCACCATCTAATAGAATGAATTCAACAACACCACGTTCATTATCAAACACCGAAGAAACACGTGCCTGTCCATAATCACCAGTTTCTGTTACGAATGATACGATATCACCAACTGCAAATTCTTTTGACCCTGTGATAATATCAACAGCAGTCAGGGAGCCTAAAACACGTGGCGAATCAGAGAATGGTGTTTGACTTTTACGATATATCGTTTCACGATTTGTGAATTCACCCTGTACATTTGACAGATAGAGAATGTGGACAAATCCGTTATTGACTTTTCTCTTAATATAGCGTTCAACGAATGCTTCAGCGCCTGATGTGATGCCCTTGATCAGAGTACCGACAAGTGCAACTGCTCTTTGTGGATTGTTACCAGTGATCTCTAGATACTGTGGCTTTACCCATGTACCTTCAGATAGCTTGAACAGATTATCACCAGGGTAAACTACCTGACTGTTATAACCATACACCAGACGAAAGAATAGATCGATTGAACGAGAAGTACCCTTAGAGCGATATAGATCAAGAGAGTTCTTGACCAACATACGCTTGTTAGTTTTTGTATCAAATTCAATATTATTTAAATACTTTTCTTTGAACTGTGTGATGAATAGATCAAGTGTAGTATCAATATCACGAATTTTTGGTAGATTGCGTGATAGGAAGATATTACCTAATCTCTTGCTTGCACCACCCCTTAGAATGTATGTGTTGCCACCGCTTGAGCTTGTTACAGGAATGAGTTCCGAACAGATATTAAAGCATTTGAATGTTTCTAAACCGTCAACCTTGACAAGGATATCTGTGCCGACATAGGCAACGATTGTGCCAGTGACAATATCCTGTGTTACGATATCACCAACATTGAAATTGGTCGTATCCTCTAATTGAAGAACCTGATGGTTCGTTTCCAGCCACTCATAATAGGCTTTGACAAACGTGACAAAGTTCTGTCCCTCATCCCTATAAAAGGATGGAAACATGCTTTCAATTAATGGGGATATCTTTTGTTCAATATCTTGCATTCATTATGCCCTGACAGCAACAGCGGTGATTTCAACGTCTTCTTCGATGATATTTAGGATAACATTATTGATGGTTGAAAGGTCTTTATACTTAGGTGACGCATAGATTTTAATACCAGCACCGACATATGAATCAATTTTAAAATTAGAAAACTGTAGTAAACCAGTGTCGTAATCAATCTTACCAACAGCCTCAATAAACTGCCCGGAAGATGCTGAGATGACCTGAATGCTGCTAACACCATCATCCTTCAGAACAGCCTTGTTACCCTTATAATTAAATACGGTTGAAGAGATTGAATATCCCTTACCATCTGTACCATAAGTGATGCTCAAAGGAATACGGAACTTAACGTCAAAGGTTAGTAGAGTACCAGTTTGAGGAACAAAAACCTTAATGATCTTAATATCAGTCTCGTTCGAGATGATTGATGCCTGTGAAGTATCTACAGCTTGTACGAGCTTTGAATAACGGAAGATACGATTAAAATTATTTAGGTTTGTCTGAGCATAATTGATGATAGCAGACTTTGTGATTGTCTTGATATCTTCTGTTGACAGACGTGTAATATTTACGTTATAATTAACTGTTGATTTAACCTGAATGTATGTGTATTCAGGATCAACGAATACTGGATCAATCGAAACAGGGGAACGTGGCTTCAGGAAGTTATAGTATTGATCGATCTTTACCTTTGGTAAGCTATCAACTTCATTAAGATCAACAGCAACAAATACTTTACCAAACTGTGGTGGATCAAGGTTCTCACCGCCATATGCAGTAACAGCGTTGACTTCAGGGAAGTTAATCTTAAGTAATGTTTCATAGTCTTCTGTAGTAATCGCACGTTCTTGTGTGTTGAAGTGACGTGGAGCATTATACTTGATTGATTCAAGGCTCTCACTAATAGCACCACCAGAAGCACTTTGATTAGTAGTAATACTAATTGCCGATTCATCATCAATAGTTGCATCAGGAGTAAATGTGCTACATCCGTTTGGAAGTTCACCATTAGATACACGATATTCAATAGTAATTACTGAATTGTTCTTTGGCATTCTACCATTTACGCCATCACCAAATACGATTTCATAGCTATCGTTTTCAGCCCCTTGTACAAAGAATACCTGTGAAGTAGAGTTGATATCAAATAGTGATTGTGCTCTATTATAGACAAGAGTAGTAGCACCAACGTCTTCCATTATATTAACTGTAATAGATGATGTATCAACATTCTTATTAGAAATAATGAAACGCTGTGGGTCGGTTGATGAATAGGTATAATTATCCGCTACATAATATCCTTCATAGATAGGAATATTAGCGCCAATAAAGGTTAACTGTGTGCGTCCAGCATTCTGTGTATAGTCTGAAATAATAATATTTTCAGCAGTACTGAATGTAAAGTTTCTAGGACCAAATCGTGAGGTAAATGTATATCCCTTTGGAATAACAATTGAACGCTTATTAAGAACATTACTGGTAACAGTTACACTCACATTAGCCTGAGAGGACTTGAATGAACGAGGAACGTAGTTAAGTTCTTTAGCATGAGATACAACGCTATCACGAAGCTGAGCAGAATCAAGGAACATCTCACTGCCAACCATGTTTAGATAGAAGGCATTGTGGAATGTATTATACGATAGAATGTCAAGCAGAACAGACATGTTGCTGCCATCGAAATCATAATCTTTAAATCTATCTTGTGTCTTTAGATATGACTTGAATGTGTTCTTGATCGTATCAAAGTCTAGACTTGATAGAACAATTGAAGAATTAGCTGACATTACCTGATCCTGTCGAGTGTAATATTAAATGAAATTGGTTCTTGTTTATTTATAACCATGATTATGAGGTTGATGACATAACGATGATTATCCCCATCAGGAACAATATCAATTTTGATTATCTTTGCTCGTGGTTCAAATGTATTAATTGTTTGTTGTACAAATACAGAGATGTTCTGTGCTGTAGACCCACTGATTGGTTCGAATAGCATCTTCTGAATATCAGTGCCAATAGTTGGCTGATAAAGACGATCAAACTTATTGGTTAATAGTAGATTACGAATAGAGCGAATGACAGCATTCTCGTTAACATACTTAACGATATCACCCGAAACAGGATGTGGATTAAGATCAGTTAGAAAGTCACTATATGACTGACTATCTCTATTCATTGCTGCAAATCTATCTGTCTTAACCATTTATTCTCTCTTTATGGAATTGATACTGGATCAGAATCGATTGC
>Ga0114975_10000057_pt1 | contig 72231 bp, 75 predicted proteins | sample S_130626_EF_Meta_FD_87031 | JGI IMG/M metagenome (GOLD analysis project Ga0114975, IMG submission 87031) | Freshwater microbial communities from Lake Simoncouche, Canada to study carbon cycling - S_130626_EF_MetaG | ecosystem: Environmental > Aquatic > Freshwater > Lake | place: Lake...
ACATTTTATTTCTGACTTAGATTTTTATACACATGTCACACCGCACTTGCCCTCGGGTTCCACTTCATCGCAAGTAAAGTTGTTAATTATTTACGCAATGTCCCATTAATAGGTTATTATAATTAAATTAATCAATGGGTTTTATTGCGGTGAATTTTAAATTTAATCATCCCCTAAATCAAGAAGCATTTGCTCATTTTTCTTAGGAAAAGCTCTATTGATTAATCTCTTGAATTGCTCCCAAGTCTGGCAAGTTCTCATTAATCCTATTATTGCGTATAAATGTTGTGATAATATTGGATGTCCAACATCAGTTGTAAGCCATTGGTGGTATTTATTTTGGCGATTACCCTTTTCATTCTTAGGAGTCTTCTTTTTTAGTTCCTCAACAAGATTTGGTGCAAGCCTTTCATAAACAATATCGTTAGTGTAAGTTCCTACAACCGCTGGTCTTTTTAAAGTGTTCCAATTCCAACCCTTTAATCTAAACATCTCATCATAATATTCATCTGGGAATCGCTTAACCCAAGCCGCTAATTCCTTACTTATAAAAGCATCTAAAATTTTTTGTAAGGCATCTTGCTTTCTAACATCTTGATAACCAGTTGCCTCATCAATTAGGGCAATGATACCAATTTTTGCAAACGATCTTGTTAGCATCTCACATTTATCAGCTATATGAATTTGTTGTCTATGCAAAACGCCATTTTTTCTCGCTTCAAATATTGCATCACAAATTTCAACTAATATTGTTGCATCATATCCGTGTGATGGTTTGCCACCTCCTGCTTTTGTAAAAGTTATTCTATTCTCCAACAAATTGCTTAGATGCCCAGAAATAAAGGGTTTAAGCCTTTCGTGACCCATAAACTTAGGTAATTGAGCAAATTGCCCCATTCCTATCGCTTGAACTGCTCCAGTTTGGGTTAAAACCCTAGAACCGTCTTCTAACACATAACAGGGCAATATAACTCCTCCTATGTTTATTTCTCCCGAATGCGTTGCCCTTAAAATATTGTCGTTTTTCATAATCATAATTAAGCTCCTATTGCGTTTGTTAATAATTCATTGAAAAGATTGGCGTTGGTTCTGTTGTTATATCTAAAGCAAAATTCAGTAATGTATTTGTTCAAATATTTATCGCTTAAGTGGTGATATTGTCCTGTAATTCCTCTTTTAAGAATTGACCAGAAATTCTCAATTGTGTTTGTGTGAATAATGCCGTTAGCAAATTGTTTTTGGCTATGATTAACGGTTTGGTGAGTTAATAGATGTTTGAAAGGAATGTAGCCTCTGTAATCATCAGTCATCAAAACAGTATTGCTAAAATCAATATGTTCGCCAGCAGTCTTTTTTAAATCTTTAAATTTTAATTGATTTTGCATTTTAGCAATAACTCTTCCGCCTCTTTGCACCATACCAACAACAGGAGTTTTATTTTTCGTGCCTCTACCTCTTGGATTTTTTGGATAATTGCCTTGATCATCTTTATCTTTTGATTCTTTTCTTGGCTTTCTAGCTCCGATATAGGTTTCGTCCATTTCTACAATGCCAGTAAGTAGGCTTGGGGTTTCAACCATAGCTCTTCTAACTCTCATTTGCATTGACCAAGCCGTGTCTTTATTAACATCTAAATCTCTTGCTAATTGACGGCTAGAAATACCTTTTTTGGCATTTAAGATTAAACAAATAGCCAAGAACCATTTTTGAAGAGGAAGGCGTGTATCGTGAAAAATTGTGCCGATTGTGACTCGGTAAGAGGTTTTGCAGTTGTGACAATAATGTCTAAATTCTGATGGGTAGGAATGATGTTTTTTAGATTTACAATAAGGACAAGTTGGTTCTCCTTTCCACTTGAGATTTTCTAGGTGATCAATACAATCTTTTTGGGTAGGAAATTGTTTAAATATTTCTACTAAATTCATAAAATAGTTGGTTGTTAATAATCAAGTTTTGCAAAACCGATTATCACTGGCTATTTTATGAAGTCAAGGAGAAAGTTATAACCTATTAATGGGACATTGCGATTATTTATAATAACTACTTATCAAAATAGACCCCGCGGGCAAGTGCTGGGTGACAAAGGAGGGAAAGTTAAATCACGCCTTTTTCTTTCAATAATTCTTGCAACTCACCTGATTGAAACATCTCCTTCACGATGTCGCAGCCACCAATGAATTCGCCTTTAACATAAAGCTGAGGAATGGTTGGCCAATCAGAATATTCTTTAATTCCTTGTCTAATTTCTGGATCACGAAGCACATCCACATCCAAAAAATCTACACCAACTTGGTTTAACACATGAGACACAGCTGCAGAAAATCCACATTGTGGCATATCCTTGCTGCCTTTCATATAAAGGACTACAGCATTATTATCGATAGTTTCTTGAATTCTATTTAAGGCGTCTGACATATTTTTTAATTTATTATTTTTACTAATTTGTAGGAGCGGATGTTTTCAATTGCATCGCGTGAAGCACATCACCAAGAATTTCTTTTAGCGCGATATTCACTATCTTATGTTGTTCAATCCTTGTTTTTCCAGCAAAAATTTTATCAGTGATTTTTACACTGTAATGATTGTCGTCATCAACCAAAGCAATCACTTCGATTTGGGCGTCAGGAAAAGAATTTTTTAAGAGTTTCTCTAATTCTGTTTTAGCTATTGGCATATTTTGATTTCCTTAAAGATTAGGACTTTTTTTGCACTTCCTTCTGATTGTCACCCCGCACTTGTTGCGGGGCCCATCTTTAGAAGTAGTTGTTATTAAATTTAACATCTCAATTCGCGACGAGATAGACCCCGCAACAAGTGCGGGGTGACAATTGAATAATTAGCACAAAATTCTAGATATAAAAAAGCCCCTGTAGTTTTGGCTACAGAGGCTAATTTAGAAAGCTTTGTAAAAAAGAGCTTTAGTTTTTTTGACTAACCAAAAAAACCACGGCGTTTTTTAACTGGCTCACCGCCACTGTTTCTGTCAGAACCGCGATCATCTCTACGATCAGAACCACGGTCGTCTCTTCTTTCTCTTCTTTCACCACCACGATCATCTCTACGATCATCACCTCTTCTCTCTCTTCTTTCGCCACGATCTTCTCTTTCATCCATTTGCGGTCTAACTGCAAGGGTGCTAGAAATATCTTCGCCGGTTTTTTGATCAACACAACGGTAGCTTAATTTTGGACGACCTTTTTTGTCGAAACCAATAACTTTAACTTTAACGATATCGCCTTCATTGATTACATCTTCAACAAAATCAACTCTATATTCAGCAAGTTCAGAAATGTGAACGAAGCCATCACGGTTATTTGAAATGCTAATGAACGCACCAGCATCAATAACTTTAACAACTGGGCCTTCATAAATATCACCAACTTCTGGTTCGAAAATAATTTCGTTAACCATAGTCACGGCTTTTTTGATAGCGTCATTACTGTTAGAAGTGATTTTAACTGTTCCATCATCTTCAACATCCATAACCACACCAGCAACAGCGCAAATTTCTTTAATAACTTTGCCGCGAGAACCGATTACTTCACGAATTTTTTTCGGTGGAATATTCATGATTTCAACTCTTGGTACATTTGAGTTAAGCTCAGCTCTAGGAGTAGCCATAACTGCAACCATTTTTTCCAAGATATGCATTCTGCCAGCGTAAGCTTGCTCAAGGGCTTTGCCCATGATTTCAGAATTGATGCCGTTTATTTTGATATCCATTTGTAAAGAAGTGATACCATTTTTAGTGCCAGCAACTTTGAAATCCATATCACCAAGATGGTCTTCATCACCCATGATGTCAGAAAGAACTACATATTCATTTCCTTCTTTGATAAGGCCCATAGCGATACCAGAAACTGGTTCTTTAAGTGGAACACCAGCATCCATAAGAGATAGTGAACCGCCGCAAACTGTTGCCATTGAAGAAGAACCGTTTGATTCAGTGATTTCTGAAACAACTCTAGTTACATAAGAGAAAGCTTCGCTGTTTTTTGGAAATACTGGGTTCAAAGCTCTGAAAGCTAATTTACCATGACCGATTTCTCTTCTTCCAGCTGGTTTCAATTGACCAGTTTCGCCTACAGAGTATGGAGGGAAATTGTAATGTAACATGAAAGAATCTTTAGTCATAGCGTCTAATCCTTCGATCATTTGCTCGTCTTTTGTAGAACCAAGAGTTGTGATAACTAAAGCTTGAGTTTCGCCACGAGTAAATAATGCAGAACCGTGAACTTGTGGTAATAGACCAACTTCAATTTCGATTTGTCTGATTTGATCAGGGCTACGGCCATCAATTCTAGAACCGCTTTTCAAGATGTCGTTACGCACGATATCTTTTTCAAGATGTTTGAAAATTGATGAAACTTTATTTTTAGAAATGCCAGCTTCTTCGTTAACGAATTTAGAAACAACATCAGTTTTGATAGCATCAAGCTCGCTAGATCTGATTTGTTTTTCGCGTTTTTTGTAAGCAGACATCATTCTTTCGCCAATGAAAGCTGTGATTTCTTTTTCTAAAGCAGAATTATCTTCTGTAACAACTTCGATTTTTGCTTTACCAGCTGCAGCTGCGAATTCTTTAATTAATTCGATTACTGGTTGGAATTGTTGGTGACCAAAATTTACAGCTTCAAGCATTTGAGCTTCTGTAAGCTCTTGAGCTTCTGATTCGATCATCAAAACAGATGATTCGGTACCAGCAACAACTAGATCTAATTTGCTTTGTTTAACTTCTTCATTGCTTGGGTTAACTACGAACTGATCATCAATGATACCAACTCTGATACCAGCAACTGGTTCCAAGAATGGAGCTTCTGAAATTGCTAAAGCTGCAGAAGATGCAATTAAAGCTAGAATATCAGGAGTGCAGCTAGAATCGTAAGAAAGAACTGTACAAACTACATTCACTTCATTGTGAAAATTGCTTGGGAAAAGTGGTCTGATCGGACGATCAATCAATCTTGCAGTAAGAGTAGCGGCATCTGAAGGCTTAGCTTCTCTTTTGAAGAATCCACCTGGAATTTTTCCAGCAGCGTATGATTTTTCTAGGTAGTTCACAGTAAGAGGGAAAAAATCAACTCCTTCCATTGCTTTTTTAGCAACTGTTACTGCACAAAGAATTGTAGTATTGCCAAGTTTTGCAACAACTGCTCCACCAGCTTGACGGGCAATTTTGCCAGTCTCAAGGGAAAGCATTTTACCATTCCAATTGATTTCTTTTTTAACGATATTGAACATATTTTTCATCTTATGATTAATTACTAGGACAACAAAACACTTTGTTGTGTTTTTGCAGCAAATAATAATGACACCTAAATTTATTTGCTGCGGGGGATCCCCATTAAAAGGGGAAAGGCTTAGAACCTTGATCGAGATTAGCTCTATTTTAAGTCAATAGAGCTAATCCAAATTTAACTATTTTCTGATTTCTAATTTTTTGATTAGATCTTCATAGCGTTGCACTGATCTAGATTTTAGATAGTCAAGCAGGCTTCTTCTTCTTCCAACCAAAATCAACAGACCTCTTCTTGATGAAAAGTCGCTTTTGTGAACTTTAAGATGTTCTGTAAGATTATTGATTTGTTTAGTGATAACTGCGCATTGTACTTCAGTTGAACCTGTATCTTGCTTGCCTTTAGGGCTGGTTACAGCAAATGCTTTTACAACTTCTTTCTTTGATTGTGTAAGAATCGACATTCTTTTTTCCTCATCTATTACTTTAATTAACTAAAAACATTGACTGGGCTAAGTAGATTTTCTTCAAACTTACCTAAACCAATTAATTCACCATTATTGACAACGCGAGCATTACTTAAACAAGATGGCTTGAGAGATGCATGATTTAAATCTGCAGTAGAATCTGAAACAAAATAATTGCCTGAAACAACATTGATTGTGACAACCTGACCATTTTTGAACCTAGCTGCATCCAGATCATCTAAGCTGATCTCTATCATAAAATCTAAGACATCGTGCAAACAAAGCATCGAGCTATCAAGAAAACGGCCGCCATAATTAGCCAGCGTTTTTAACTTAGCAAGTGAAATTGTTTTGTCGTAAAAAAATTTCCCCACTTGCAGCCTAGTAAGCTCAGATACATATCCGCAAACGCTAATTTTTCTGCATAAATCACGAGCAAAAGATCGCACATAAGTGCCTTTGGAACATTCAATTTCGAAGTCACCAAATTCTGCAGTATTTTGAATTAATTTGGCCGAAAAAATTGTCACTTCGCGTTCTTTAATTTCAAAATCTATATCTTTACGAGCTAATTCATAAGCTCTTACACCATTAATTTTTATGGCTGAAAATCGCGAAGGAACTTGTCTGATTTTGCCGATAAAATGTGGTAAAGCCGAAATTATTGCCGCAGTTTTTGGCCTTGCTTCACTGGTTTCTATAACTTTTCCTTCAATATCATCACTATCACGAAACTCACCCCAAGAAATACGAAAAAAATATTTCTTCCGAGCTCCTTCAATATATTGGCAAGTTTTAGTGGCTTTATTTAAAGCTATAGGAAGAACGCCCGAGGCAAATGGATCAAGAGTTCCGGCATGTCCAACTTTTTTGGCACCCGTAAGTCTTTTTACAATCGCCACAACTTTAGCTGATGAATAGCCCAGAGGTTTGTCAATATTAAGCCAGATATTTTGGGATTGGAGATTCAAGGATTTTTGGGATTGGAAATTGCGATCTGTTAGACATCTTGGCAAAAAAAAGAGATTTGCGTAAGAAACACAAATCTCTTTTTCTTAAATTTATTAAACCGTATTGGCACCAGAAATGATGTCGATAAGTTCCTTAGTGATATTAGCTTGTCTAGTTCTGTTATAAACCAGAGTAAGATTTTTGATCATCTTACCAGCATTATTTGAAGCGGCTTCCATGGCGGCCATTCTGGCACCTTGTTCAGAAGCGCTATTTTCTAGCAATTCATTATAGATTTGCATGGTCAAACTTTTTGGCAAAAGGTCATGAAGAATTTCTTCTTGATCAGGCTCATATTGCATTGGTGATTCAAGAGCAGGCTCTTGACCATCTGGAACATTAGCTTGTACAGGAATTAATTGCTTACAAACTTGCTCTTGCACAATTGCTGATTTGAATTTGCTGTAAATAACTTCGCAAACATCAAATTCGTTATTAGCATATTTTTCTACTAATTTTTGAGAAATTTCTTCAGCACTTTTATGCTCAATAATGCCTCTGAAAATTCCAAAAACATGATCAATGATTCTTTTTCCGTAAAGTGATTTCAATTGCTCGTAAGCTTTTTTACCAACACAAAGGATTTTTACTTCGCGGCCTTCCGAGATCAAATTATTAATGTGATTCTTAGCAAATTTTACAGTAGCAGTATTTAAACCACCGCATAAACCACGGTCAGAAGATAAAATTACTACCAAGTGAGTAGTATTTTTACCATTGCCAGTAAGAAGTGGGAATTTTTCATTTAAATTTCCACGAACCGCAACATTTGAAGCTAGCTCAGAAACCATCTCGTGAATTTTTTCAGCATAAGGACGAGAAATTTCAACCGCATGCTTAGCTTTTTTCAAACGAGAAGCCGCAACCATTTTCATGGCTTTGGTCATTTTTTGTGTCGATTTTACCGACTTAATTCTGAGTTTTAGCGATTTTAAATTTGCCATTGTCCTAGAATTATTTACTGATGAGATAATCTATCATTAAGACCAGCATGGTCGAATGAAGCAGAAGGAGTTTGATTCAAGAAAATTGCTAAAAATTCTTCAATCGCTTTTTTAAGAGCAACTTCGGTAGTTTCAGAAATTTTTTGTTCTTGTTTGATTGAAGCCAAAATTTCTGGATGTTGAGATTTTAATTTGCGTAAGAATTCTTTTTCAAAACGCACTACATCTTTAACCGGAACATTGTCTAAGTAACCTTTAACACCAGTATAGATTGAAGCAACTTGGTCTTCTAAAGTAACTGGAGAATATTGTTCTTGTTTCAAAAGCTCGGTTAATTTGCGACCTTTATCAAGCAATTTTTGAGTAGCTTGGTCAAGATCAGAACCGAATTGAGCGAAAGCTTCAAGCTCACGGAATTGCGCCAAGTCAAGCTTGATAGTTCCAGCAACTTGTTTCATAGCTTTAGTTTGTGCGGCAGAACCTACACGAGAAACTGAAAGACCTACATTCACGGCTGGTTTGATACCTTTGTAGAATAATTCTGTTTCTAAGAAAATTTGTCCGTCAGTAATCGAAATTACATTGGTTGGAATGTAAGCAGATACATCACCAGCTTGAGTTTCGATAATTGGAAGTGCAGTTAATGAACCACCACCCATTGCATCAGACATTTTAGCAGCGCGCTCTAACAAACGAGAGTGAACATAAAATACATCTCCTGGATAAGCTTCGCGTCCTGGTGGGCGACGAAGAAGAAGTGACATTTCGCGATAAGCAACAGCGTGCTTAGAAAGATCATCATAAGCAACCAAAGCATGCATGCCATTGTCGCGGAAATATTCGCCAACTGTACAACCAGTGTAAGGAGCGAAGAATTGTAGAGCCGCACTTTCAGAAGCAGTTGCAGAAACAACTACAGAATATTTCATCGCACCAGCATCTTCCAAAGTTTTAACGATTTGGGCAACTGTTGATCTTTTTTGGCCGATTGCAACATAGATACAGAAAAGTTTTTGCTTTTCATCATTATCAGCGTGAGCTTTAGCTTGGTTGATGAAAGTATCTAAAACGATTGCTGTTTTACCAGTTTGACGATCCCCAATGATCAATTCTCTTTGTCCGCGTCCAATTGGAATCAAACTGTCAATTGCTTTGATACCCGTTTGCATTGGTTCGCCAACTGATTGACGAGCGATAATTCCAGGAGCTTTAACTTCAACACGACGATATTCAACATCTTGTAATGCACCTTTTCCGTCGATTGGATTTCCAAGAGCGTCAATAACGCGGCCCAAAAGACCTTTTCCAACTGGAACTTCTACAATTTTACCAGTTCTTTTAACATCAGAACCTTCCTTGATTGTTTGAGCATCACCGAAAACTACGATACCAACATTGTCAGTTTCAAGGTTAAGTGCCATGCCTTTAACACCAGAAGCGAATTCAACAAGTTCACCAGCTTGAACATTATCAAGACCGTAAACTTTGGCAATTCCGTCACCAATTTTAACTACTTCACCGATTTCTTTAAGTTCCGCAGAAGTTCTGAAATTCTCGATTCTTTTTTGTAGGATGTTGGAAAATTCTTCGACTCTAAATTCCATAATATTTTGATTTTTGGTTGTTATGAATTTTGTTAATTAAGACTTTTAATTAATGGCGCTGGCGAATTCTTGACTCAAATTCAGCAACTGATTTTTCAGGCTTGCATCAATGACATCAGAACCGATTCTAACTTGAAAACCACCTAAAATTTGTTGATTGATGGTTTTTTTAACTTCGATCACTTTATCCGAATATTTCTTTTCGATTAAAGCTTTTATTTGGCTTAACTGCGCTGCTTCAGGCTCGGCAGCAAAGGTTATTTCTGCTTCTAAAATATTTTTTTGTTTTTTTAGTAAAATAGAAAATTCTGCGTAAACTTCTAAAAATAAGCTCAATCTTCTATTGTCAGCAAGAATTAAGAAGAAGCCTGAAATGATTGGCTCAAAAGAAAATTTTTGAGTAATTTCTTCCATAATTTTAACTAAATCATTGCTTGAAATTACAGGATTTTGCAATTCATTAGCAAAATCATAAGTAAAATGACTTTTGAAAACTTCTAATTCTGCTGCAATTTTATCAACAGCATTATTTTTTTTAGCTGCTGAGAACAAGGCTTTAGCATAATTTCTAGCAATGACAGAGGATTTTAGCATTATAGATAATTTCTAAATTCTTTAGGGCTGGAACATCGACTAAGACGACGAAAAGGCTGCGCAAATTACTTTTTTGGAAATAAAAAGCAACCCGTGATATGTGATAATTAGCCTTTCTATATTCTAAATGTATTTAGAAAGATTTCACAATTCACGAGATAATATTCTATCTGCCTTTATCCCACACAATAAAAGGAGAAAGACCGAGTTTCCACTTAATATAATCTTTTGAAATAATGCGCACCCATCTTATTATTATATCGTCAACTTCGGTATTAAGTGCTTGTGCTATAGATAATTTTTCAATCTCAGTTGCCCAAGATCCGCAGCTAAATAAAAATATTTTATCAGAATGTTCTTTGATCATTTCCCGATTTAATATTTCTTTATAACACTCATCATTTCGATAGCCATTTCCACCATCATTTACAGAATCTTCAATTATTCTGAACATCATGTCTTGGAATAATTTTTCACCATTTGTAATTTCAGAAAAGGCCGATTTTAGAATTGCAAAACTCACTTCCATTTTATCAAAAATCTCTCTTCTTAATTTTGACATTTTATCTCGGTGCCAATCCATAAAGAAGGCAATGTCGGATATTTTATAAAGAGAAATAAAATGATGAGCTTCGTCACCAGAAATTTTCAGAATTGGCTCTGGAAAATAAAATGGCGCCTGAGACAAATTAATAGATCTTTTTTGCGAATTATCAGAATTGATTTCCAGATCATTAATATTTTCATCATAGCTATCGAAGATAAAATATTCAGATTCACTATCGCGAATATTCTCAAGAAGAGACCAAATATTGGCAATTGGCAAATATGGCGCTACATCTAAACAAACAACTAAATCAGCTTTTGGAATAAACTCATTACTCGCATCTAAAGTGATGAAAGTTTTATTTTCTTCACCTGCGAAATATTTACAATTATCACGGATTATTTCGTCAGAAATATTCACCCCAATATAGCGCAAATTTTTGCCTGAAGTAAGCTGATTATTTTCAATCTCACCTCTATTTCCACATTGAATTTCTAGAATGGAGCTGATGTTTGGAAGATACTGTTTGATTGCATCAAAATATGGTTTTGCCTGTGAATTTTTAGGTGATTTAGCAAAAATATTTTTTACTTTCTCAATATTTGAGACCTCTTGCCATTCTTCAAAAAGACCCTGTTTAGAATGTTCGCGTATTTTTCTGTTTCTAAAATCGAGACCAGAAAATCTTTCGTAATCTCGCAAAGTTCTGACATTTCCATGAGAATATTTTTCAATATCTTGTAACGCTTCTGGATTAGAAGAAATCTTGGTTCCAGTAATATGCAAAACTCTTTCTTTAGAGATCGCATATCTTTTATTGATTGCAGGATTATCATCCCAAACCAAGGCTCTGTCTTGTTGCCCAACTCCTATAGGATTATAAAGATGAAAAATTATAATACGGTGAGGAACAAACAGATCATATCCAGATGTCCAGAGCCTTATCGCCGTAGTTATTTCTTCACCTAAAAAGAAAATAAATGGATCATATGGAATATTTCTGACATCAGATAAGGTAAAAGAAAATCCTGCTGAAAATAAGGCGTGATGAATTGGAGCGCTAAGATTTAAAGCATATCCTCCCGTAGTTCTGGCGACTCCTTCATGGCTAAAAAATACTCTTGAATTAGGAGTGTGACCACGAAGTTCTTGACCTATTTCATATCCACATACTTGGGTTGTTAGAAGCGGTTTATAGCCTTTATCAATAAGATCTTTGCAAGATATCACACAGGTTTCATCCCAATTTTCTTCAAATCTCATATGAGAATCTATAGTAAAAAACCATTTCTCACCTTGCCATAATTTTTGTATTTGGCTTCTTGCCCAACCAACTCCTTTGCTTTCCAAATGATGTATATTTTCAATTCTTAATTGACTTGGTCTTGGAAAAGGAATCTGAAAAAGACGAGCATCAGAGTCATCTTGCATATTATATTGATGACATATTCCGATAAAAATATTTTCCGGTCTTTTGGCTTTTTTAAAAATATCTTGAAGAGTATGTTGTAACTCTGGATCTCTGTAGCTAGCTATTGAAACAAAAATACTATCGTTTTCGCTATATAAGTTCTGCTTTTCCATCTGGTTTATTTTTACTTTATTGAAGATTTTAACGATTTACTGGATCAACATTTTCTAAATTTTCATAATGCCCAGAATCAAGTTCGTGTTTTTTATTAGTCTTGGTGCTAGCAATGTGAAATAAAGCATCTCCTTTATTTGCCAGAGGCAGCATTGACATGCCCACAATTATTCCGTCTTCATTGGCTTTTATTAGAGTTCTGTGATCGCCAAAAGGATTGGCAATTTCGCCAAGCACTTCACCTTTTTTAACTAATTTACCTAATTTTTGATGAGGAATATGAATGCCACTTCTTGGAGAGCGCACCCATGAACTTGAACGAGCAACAAAGATTTTTTTCTTAGAAACTTCGCAAACTTTGGCTTTGATCATGCCAATTTCGCGCATGAAATTTAAAATCCCTTCAACGCCAATATTAATAACTTCTTCGCTAAATCTTAAAGCTTCACCACCTTCATAAAGAAGCATCGGAATATCTAAACCAGCTACAGATTCTCGCAAAGATCCGTCGCGCAAATTAGAGTCAATAATTACAGGAGCGCCGAATGCTTTGGCTAAATTAAAAGTTTTTTCATTATCGATATTAGCGCGAACTTGTGGATAATTATTGCGGTGAAAAGCACCAGTGTGAAGGTCAATTCCGTAGTCAGATTGCATCACAACTTCACGCATAAATTTATAAGCAAGCTGCGAAGCCAGAGAACCATTTTTTAAACCCGGAAAACAACGATTTAAATCTCGACGATCTGGCAAATAGCGCGAACGATCATTAAAGCCAAAAATATTAACAATTGGAATCGCAATCAAAGTGCCGCGAATATTTTTAATAACGCCCGATTTTAAAATTCTTTTAACAATTTCAATGCCGTTAATCTCATCACCATGAATTGTGGAAGAGATGAACAGAGTTGGACCATCTTTTTTCCCGCAAACAACTTCGATAGGAATTTTTACATCGGTGAAATCATAAATCGCACCCATGTCAATATTAACGCGTTTGCGTTCACCTCTTTTGACAGAAACACCATCAATCTTAATAACAGTTTTATTTGATAGATTGGCAGATTTGCTAGAAATTTTATCCTGCATTATTTTTGCATTAAATTGTTAGTCATATCAAAATATAAAGGCTTGCCGCTTGAGAATTTTAGGCTCATAAAGCGCATTGACAAAGTGGATTTCTTTTTCACAATCGCACCTTCTCTCATAAGTTTTCCGAACCAATTGCAATCTTGATTCAAAATGACATGACCATTACAGATAATAAAATCCTAATCATAGACAATGTTTTTACGCAAGCCGAATGTTCAGCCTTAATTGAATATTATAATATTAGCGGCCCCACCCATAAATGGCAGAATTTTCTGCCGATGGCTATAAAACAAAATGATGAGTTTTTAAGCCCTAAAATTAAGAAAATAGAAAATTTAGCAAAAAATAATTTTGATCAAAATATAGTTATCGATTGGTGTGAAATTGTTAGATGGCCTGTTGAAGCTTTCCAAGATTTGCATTTGGACACTTCAAATAAAAACACCATTTTAACATCAATCACTTATTTGAATAATGAATATGATGGCGGCCAAACTTTTATATATGAAAATATTGAGGTCATTCCAAAAATAGGCAGAACTGTATTTTTTAACGGCCAATTTTACAAACATGGTGTGAGAAAAATTCTATCAGGATCAAGATATACTTTACCAATTTGGTATAAAATGAATGATGCTGTTTAAGCTAAAATTTATAGCATGTTTTTGCTGCTAAAAAATCTAGGAATGAAGCAATTTATCTTTGCTTGATTATTTCCAAGCTGGATCCTAGAAGGAAATCAAATTTACAATTACTCGAAAATAAATAAGTTCAAAATGTCCTCTACAAACAATAAAATCATAGTCCTGGATAATGTTTTTACCAAAGAAGAATGTTTATCAATGATCTCTTATTATGATAACAACATCTCATCTTCTCAATTCAACAAAGAAACTCTAAATAACTTTATCGACATCAATCTAAATGATAGTTTTCTATCTCCTAAAATTAGAAAGGTGGAAAACATCGCCAGAAATAATTATGATCCAAATATAGGAATTGATTGGGGCCATGTTGTAAATTGGCCAGTTGGCTCTTCTCACAATTTGCATCTTGATTTCAGAAAACAAGACACCGTTTTATCATCAATAACATATTTAAATGATGATTACACTGGCGGAGAAACCTTCATAAAAGATGATTTACAGATTATTCCAAAGGTGGGCAGAACTATATTTTTTAATGGTCAGCAATATGTACATGGTGTGAAAAAAATCTTATCAGGATCGAGATATTCTTTGCCACTTTGGTATAAAATAAATGATGCCGTCTTATGATATAAGCATTATTGACTTATAGAACTTATTGCTAAATGTTGCCTTTCACAAGCTTAGATTTTTCACAAATCCGCACCAACCTATAATTCAAACATTTTTGATTTAATTACATGGCAGTTACCGACAATAAAATCTTAATTATAGATAATGTTTTTACGAAAGATGAATGTTCAGCCTTGATTGAATATTATACCAGAAAAGGTCCGACTCACAAATGGCAGAGTTTTTACCCGATGTCCATTAATCAAGCTGATGAATTTTTAAGCCCAAATATTATAAGGATAGAGAGTTTGGCTAAAGATAATTTTGATAAGAAAATATATATTCAAAGATGCGAAATTGTGAGATGGCCAACCAATGCCTTTCAAAACTTACATCTAGATAGTGCACACCAAAATAACATCTTAACATCGATTACATATTTAAACGATGATTATGAAGGTGGTGAAACATACATGTTTCAAGATATTAAGGTCGTTCCGAAAACAGGAAGAACAGTATTTTTCAATGGCCATTATTATCAACATGGAGTCAATGAAATCAGGTCAGGATCACGATATACTTTGCCAATTTGGTACAACCTTAATGAAGAAACTACTATCAAATAGTTTCAAATTTTTGGTTTCGTGCTTTATAGAAATTATTTCTTCGGACGATTTAAGAAAGCATAAGATAAAATTTTATAGCATAATTTTGCTGCTAAGAAATCGCATGAATGTAGCAATTTTACAGGTGCTAATTCTACCACATCGGCGCCCACTATATTACAAATTTTACTAGCTTCGCGAATAATATCTAAAGCATCTTCCCACATCATTCCACCAGGTTCTGGCGTTCCTGTCGCTTGCATTAAACTTGAATCGAATCCATCCAAATCGAAGGTTACAAAAACTGGGCGACCTCTTAAAGATTCCACAATTTTTTTGGCATCCCAAGTTCTTTTATCTTTGGCAAAGTGAATGGTGATGCGGTGCGCATTGGCTTCAAGATAAGGAATTTCGCTGGCTGAAATATTGCGAATTCCGCAAGAAATTAAAGTTGAGATTGGATTGTCCATCGCACGGCGAAGTGCTGCGGCGTGAGAATAATGTTCACCATCATAACCATCGCGAAGATCAGCGTGAGCATCAAAATGCAAAATTGCCAAGTCCGGATATTTTTTTACGAAAGGACGAATTGAACCAGCGGTGATTGAATGTTCGCCACCCAAAATTAAAGGAAATTTTCCAGCATCTAAAATTTTCTCAGTAATTTTTTCTAACTGTTTTAAAGATTTTACAACTGAACTTTTATCAATTTTTGGTTCTTTCAAAGTGGCCACGCCATATTTGCGGAAAGCTTCGCACCAAAATTCTTCATCAAAAAGTTCAACTTGTTGTGAAGATTTAATAATTGCCTTCGCACCATTTTTTGTGCCGCCGCCATAACTAACAGATGCTTCTAAACCAAATGGCACAACGATTACTTTCGCGTCATCAATTGATTTTAAATATTTTTCTTCAACACCCAAAAAACCACTTTTTTGTGATACAAATTCTAATGAATCTAGTGGCGATTTTACCGAATTTTTAGCAATTATTTTTTTCATTTTTTGCCCCTTATTTAGAATTTAAAATATTTACATGTCCCATCTTTCTACCTTCAGCAACCTTGTCTTTGCCGTAAAGATGAATTTTAGCGCGGGGGTTTTTGGTGAATTCTTCTAAGTTATTTACTTCCTGCCCAATCAAATTTTTCATGTGGCCTTCCGAGTGAAACTGCGTTGATCCTAAAGACAATCCTGAAATTGCTCGAATTAATTGTTCAAATTGTGAAGTAATTGAGGCGTCCATCGAAAAGTGCCCAGAATTGTGTGGGCGTGGCGCCAGCTCATTTACTAAAAGAGTTTCATCATTCATCACAAAAAATTCTACGGCCAAAACGCCAATCAAATTTAATTTATCAGCAATTTTTTCTGCGGCTTTTTGGGCTTTAATTTTTAGAGATTCTGAGATTTTCGCTGGATAAATACTTTTATCCAGAATGCCAAGCTTGTGAATATTAGTAAGTGGTTCATAAGTTGCAGTTTCTCCATTTTTTGAACGCGCAACAATTACAGAAATTTCAGATTCAAATGGACAAAACTTTTCTAAAATTAACTTTTGCGAAAACACTAGATCAGAGACTATACGCCAAATTTCTTCTGCCTGCTCAACACCTCTAAAAACAAATTGTCCCTTACCATCATAACCCATTGTGGCAGTTTTTAAAATTGAAGTGCCAAATTTTTCAAGATTCTTTAGTAGATCTTCATGACTTTTTATTTCAGCATAGTCAGCCGTTTTTATATCTATCGAGTTCAGGAAATCTTTTTCCAAAATGCGATGTTGCGTAGTTTTTAAAACATCAGCATTTGGATAAACTGCTTTTAAAGAACTTAAGAATTCCACAGTTGCAGCGGGAATATTTTCAAATTCAAAAGTGGCAACATCAATTAAAGAGGCGAATTTTTTTAGAGCTTCTTTATCATCATAATCAGCAACAATAGTTTGGTTGGTGACAAAACTAGCGGGCGAATTTTTTTGATCGGTAAAAATTACCGTACGAAATCCAAGACTATGCGCCGCAAAACAAGCCATTCGACCAAGCTGTCCGCCACCAATTATGCCGATGGTTGAATTTGTTTTCAAAATTGTTTCTTGATTGGGCATTAGCTGTTGAAATAGCTTTATATAGAGAATAGATTGATCTGATTCGATATAAAAATTCATCAGATTCAATGGGGATCCCCGCAAAGCGGGGCGCGACTCGTGTCGCGTAAAATTTAGAAATATATTTAATCTTGATTAAAGATATTTAAAAGAAGCGCGGGAAAATAGTTTTTACACAAAATTAATCAATAAATTTATGGAAAAAAGAATATCGCCGGAATTATTGGAAATACTGGCCTGCCCTTTATGTAAAGGAGATCTTATTTATGATGAAAAAAACTCAGAATTACTTTGCTTGAACGACAAACTTGCTTACAAAATTGTTGATGGAACTCCGATCATGTTGATCGACAAGGCCAGAAAAATATAAAATTAAAAATCATGGGCCGCAAATTTATACCTGTTAGAAAAGCCAAAAGAATGAAAAAATCTTCGCGTCAATGGCTGCTGCGTCAAATTAATGATCCATTCGTGGAAAAGGCTAAGTCTGAAGGCTGGAGATGTCGCGCTGCTTTTAAAATTATCGAAATTGATGAGAAATTTAAGCTGTTTAAAAAAGGCAAAATTGTGGTCGATTTAGGTGCGGCACCAGGTGGCTGGAGTCAATATGTTGTGACCAAAGTTGGTGATGGAAGAGTTGTGGCGATTGACTTGCTTGAAATGGATGGCCTTCCTGGAGTTCTTTCTTTTCAGCAAGATTTTTTAGTTCCTGAAGCTTCAGAAAAAATTATCGAACTTCTTAAAACTATTGAGAGAAATAAAATTGGTCGCTGCGATGTAGTAATGTCGGACATGGCGGCAAACACCACGGGAGACGCTGGAACTGACCATTTACGCATCATTGATCTTTTGGAAGGCGCACTAGATTTATCAGCAAAAATTTTAACCAATGGCGGAAGTTTTGTTGGCAAAATTTTCCAAGGCGGAAGCTCTGATGAAATAATCAAAAAACTGCGTCAAAATTTTTCAATCGTGAAATATTTCAAACCAAATTCTTCAAGAAAAGATTCAACCGAAACTTATTTGGTGGCTCTTGGATTTAGGAGTAACCTAAACATTAATTAGAAGTAATGAAAACTTATACAGAATTGCCATCATCCAAAAAAACAGCTCTTTCTGAAAGAGAGTTTATCAGGAGTGTTTGAAGAAAAGATTAAGAATGTCTTTGTAAAAAATATTGTAAAAAAATTTCTTAAAAATCTAGAATCACAAGAAGACATAGAATCACAAGAAGTCATAGATAAAATCAACTTATTTATTGATAGTTATAGTGAAGATCACGGGCAGAAATGTGAGGCATTTGTCCGAGCCATTGGAATGATGCGTTCCTTTACAGAAGGAAAATCAAAACCTAGCAATGCTGATATTCATATTTTTAATAATTTTGTAAAAAGTGCTGGAGTAGATTTTTATTTTCAACTTACCAATGATGATAATAGATTGCTGCATTGCTTAGCTCAGATTGGTGGACCACTAGAATTTCTAGAAGTTCTAAAAAATAATAATGCCGATTTTGCTTCCTCTAAAAGCGAGTACCTTAACACCCCGCTTCTTTGGTCAATAGCAAATGCCCGCAATGATTTCGCTGTAAGTTTTCTAGATTTCTCTTCTACCAATAATCTAGATGTTGGAATTGATCATCGCGCTCATGGCCTCAATACTGCCTTGCATTTGGCCGCTGCAAAGGGATATGTGGATCAAGATTATGACAAGGTAAAATTAAGAACATCAAACGCCCAACTTACTCAAAAGCTTATTAACAACGGCGCCAATCCTAATATTCTAAATGATCTTCAGTATAGCCCTCTTGATTTGGCGGTAATTCGTGGGGACTTAGAAACTACTCAAGCAATTTGCTCATCTTCGACTCTCAAAATCGACACAATTACAAAGGCACAAACTATAATTGAGGAAAGACAAAAAAATTCTCAGAACAATCCCAAATCTGCTGAAGAAGTAATATCTTTAATAACCCCAAAAACAACTTTTCTAAATCCAAATGCAGGCAATTTTACAAGAGAAAATATTCAAGAATTACAGAATTTATTAGAACGGAGAAGATCTAAAGGACCAAGTAGCGCTATATCTCTACCAAAAGCAAATTCAATTATGCCTATCTCTGAATGCTGCATAATTTCATAAATGCTTTTGAAAATGTTTTTTGTGATCAATGCTTAACTAAACAACATTTCCACCGGAAATAATTGCTAAAATTTTTGGATTTTTTAATTGAGGATTTTTTTGTAAAAACTGCACTGCGCCAGCAATTGTAAGGGCCGAAGTCGGTTCAATTTTTTGATCCAACATTTCTGATAATTTTTTTTGCCAGAATATTATTTCTTCTTCGCTGATTTCGCAAAAGCCAGCTAGTTTCTTTAAGTAACTAAATGACTGTGGCAAAACTTTTAAAGTTCTAGCTCCGTCAGCAACTGTGTTTGGTGTATCTTCATAACCAACAATTTCTCCGCCGCGCACTGATCTTGCTGCATCATTGCCATTCAATGGTTCACAAGCAAAAACTTGCGCTTTTGGTGAAAGGCCCAAACTTGCCAAATATGTTCCCGAAGCCAAACCGCCGCCGCCACATGATGCAAAAATTGCATCCATTTCACCAATTTCTAAAAGCGCTTCAAAGGCCGCCGTTGCTTGGCCTAAAATTATATCATCACCATCATTTGGATGAATAAAAACATAACCTTCTTTTTGTTTATCTTCGGCCGCTTTATTAACTTCCGCTCTTTTTTTTAATAAAACCACTTCAGCGCCAAAACTTCTGGTGGCAGCAATTTTCACGGGTGAAGCTTTGGTAATCATGTAAATTAAGGCTGGCACCCCAAACTCTTTACAAGCACAAGCAATTGCTTGAGCATGATTTCCCGAGCTTTGCGCCACAACTTTTTCCGGGAATTTTCCGAATTTTTCTTTGTAAGCCAAAAGAGAATTGAAAGCGCCGCGAGCTTTGAAAGACTTGGTTTTTTGCTGATTTTCCATTTTAAGAAAAATCTGCGCACCCAATTCTTGATTTAATTTTTCGTTAGAAATTACAGGAGTTTTTTCGATGTAATTCTCAAGGCGAGCAGCCGCAATTTTTACTTGCTCAAAATTTAATTCGGTCATTGCTTGAAGTTATTTGGCAAATAATTGAGAGATGTCTTTGAAGGATTTAAATTCAAGGGCGTTGCCACTTGGATCACAAAAAAACATCGTGGCTTGCTCGCCAGTTTGGCCTTTAAATCTAATGTAAGGTTCGATCACAAATTTTACATTGTGAGACTTCAGGCGATCTGCAAAGTCGTGCCATTGTTGCCAATCTAAAACTACACCAAAATGTGGAACCGGAACGCCGTGACCATCAACAGCATTTACAATTGTCTCGCTTTTTTGCGGATGCAAATGAGTGACAAATTGATGACCGAAAAAATTCCAATCAATCCAAGACTCGCTTGAGCGACCTTCAGAGAAGCCGAGAAATTCACCGTAAAATTGACGAGTTTTTTTTAGATCACTGACAGGAACCGCTAAATGAAAGGGCTGAAGCATGGAAGAGAAGAAAATTTAAATATGTGAAAGCAAGTAGAAAACTTGCTTTCACAAAAGCCTCTTAATTTCAAAAATCAATTATTTAATTTCGAAAATTGCATCAACTTCAACCGCAACTCCGAAAGGCAAAGAACCAGATCCAACAGCCGCGCGAGCATGTTTTCCAGCATCACCCAAAACTTCCACCATCAAGTCAGAAGCGCCATTTGCAACTGCAGGGTGATCTTTAAAATTAGCATCACCATTCACGAAGATTCCAAGCTTAACGCAGCGCACCACGCGCTCTAAATCTCCATCGCACGCAACTTTAAGTTGAGCCAAAAGACCAATCGCACAAAGACGCGCCGCTTTTTTTGCATCTTCCGCAGAAATTTCCGAACCAACTTTTCCAATTGCCTGCAATTTGCCAGCTTCAAATGGAAGTTGACCAGAAATGATAACTTGGTTGCCCGATTTCACAAATCCAACATAGTTAGCAACTGGTGCGGCTGGCGTTGGTAGGGTAATTCCAAGGGATGCTAATTTTGCTTCAATTTTTGACATTTTTGCTCCGATTATAGTTGTTTTCAATATTTTGTCTAAGTCCCTTTATTCTTATCTCCAAAGACATTGGAGAAACCTGAAATACTTTTGCAACTTCATACAATTTTTCACGATCAATTTCTTCATTTAAACAAAGACCATTATTTACATAAAACATGACCTGATCTTCCGGCATAAGAGTTATTGCTGCATATTTATTAGCCTCCATCTCCTCTCTATTTGAAACCCCATCACCCATTTTATGCATAGCTCTATACAACCTAGTGTCATCCAAGCCAGCACCTATTTTATCTTTGTGCAATAAAAAGTGACCCAGCTCATGGGCCATTGTAAATCGCTTTCTATAATAGTGGTCTTTTCTCTGAATAGATATTTTATGCCTATCTTTATCAATCATTTCGATTTGCCCAGATATGCCCTCTGGCAAATCAGCATCTTTATCCAATTCAATTCCGTAAGAACGAATTAATTGTTCAATATTTATTGGTAGTGATGTCATGTACTTTACCTATTTTTTGTTATCGTTATCATCATCTAAGTGCTGGATCATTTCGTTTACCAGTTGATCATTTGGAGCGCTAGCAATTTCTGACTTGGCGTTCACTTCTCCTATCTTAGCCATCAGATGTTTATCCAAATAATCTTTGATAATTTTCGGTCCATTAACTTTTAGATAGTCGGTAGTTGTCTGTTCTGCAATTAGTCTTGAGTTTTCTCTAATATGTAAAAAACCAAAAATCGCTCCAAATCCAATAACTATCCCAAACAAAGCAAGCAGAAGAGAAATTGCATCAAGCCTTCCGAGCTGACTGGCATAAGAGATTTCGTCCACAACATTTTCAAGATTTTTCGCCTCCTTCTTTCCTTTACTAGCCACATCAATCTCTCTCTTTATAGTATCTACTATCAATTTCTTTGTAGAGTTTGGCAGATCAACACTTTCCTTTTTGAAGTAAAAGCTCTGATTAAGAAGATTAGCTGAAGAAACAGCTATACTAAGCAATATTAAAAAAATAGTAAGCGGCGAAACTAAATTATTCTTTAACAAATTTTTCATAATTTTCCGAGTTTATTTTTGGTGTTTTCATTCGAAAAAAATTATCTACCAACAATCCCCAATTTTTCAAACAATTTTTTATCGCGCTCCATTTCTGGATTAGCAGTAGTTAACAATTTTTCACCATAAAAAATTGAATTAGCACCCGCCAAGAAACATAAAGCTTGGGTCTGTTCATTCATATTTTCTCTGCCGGCTGACAAACGAACCACCGATTTTGGCATCATGATTCTAGCAACGGCAATAGTTCTGATAAATTCGAATTGATCTAATTCTTCCACTTCTTCCATTGGCGTGCCTTTAACTTTCACCAACATATTAATTGGAACTGATTGCGGATGTTGTGGCAAATTGGCCAAAATGATCAACATTTTTGCGCGATCTTCAAGTTTTTCTCCCATACCAACAATGCCGCCAGAACAAACATTTAAGCCAGCTTCGCGCACATTTTTCAAAGTGTTTAGACGATCTTCAAAATTTCTAGTTGAGATAATTTCAGAATAAAATTCTGGCGAAGTGTCGATATTGTGATTGTAAAAATCTAAGCCCGCTTCTTTTAACTTCTTGCTTTGTTCCTCTGTAAGCATTCCCAGAGTCATGCAAGTTTCAAGACCTGTATTTTTAACTTCTCCAATAATGTTACAAATTGTTTCAACATCGCGATCATTAAGATTTCTCCAAGCCGCACCCATGCAAAACCTTGAGGCTCCTGCTTCTTTAGCATTTTTAGCGGCATCTAAAATTTTACTAATTTCCATCAAAGATTCTTTTTCTAGGCCAGTGTTGTAATGGGCTGATTGCGGACAATATTTACAATTTTCTGGGCAAGAACCAGTTTTAATGCTAAGAAGCGTGCTAATTTGCACAGCATTTTGATTGTGATTAGCGCGATGTATTTGGGCAGCTTTGAAAATTAAATCGTTAAAAGGCAAATTAAAAAGATCTATAACTTCCTCAACCTTCCAATCATGCTTGGTGTCGTTGCCAATTAAAGTATCGAAAAGCTGCTTAGCTAAATTTTGTATTTCATAAACTTGTTGCATGTGTTCTATGGGGGAAATTTATTTATCAGAAATATTGGGAGAAGGCGAAATTATCAATTTTACTTCCAAATAATCAAACACTTAAAAAGCTCGCCCATTTGCTTTTTATCAATCAGGCGATCGATTTCGCTATTGATTTCGGCTTGCTGCTGAAGCGATTTATTTTCGAGTAAAATTTTTCGGCGCTCTTCAATTCCAAGACTCAAGAAAAAATCTGCTTGTGAAATTAATGAAGAATTTAGGCTGTAATTTTTTGCAATATTTTCAAGCATTGGGAAATTGACTAGAGCTGTAATATCAGCCTCTCCTGGAGTTTTTAGACAATCGTAAAATTGGTGATTTTTTAAAGCTTGAAGCGTGTTTACGAGGTCGTTTTTTATGTAACCGTAATCGATGATTAGAGCAATCCCGCCTTGTTTTTGTAAGGCCAAAGACAATTCCTGCATGAAGTTCGCTGCAGAAAAACTATGTTCAAAAACTGCGCCCTCCTCTACAACCTCGTCATCCTTGGATGCTTCAGCATCCGAGGATCTCATAAGTTCAGCCTCGGAGCTTGCTGAGTTTAAGATTCCTGAGATCCTCGGCACTTCATGCCCAGGATGACGAGTGTTGGAATTGGTAAGTAATTTCTCAACAATGCCATTTTTTATTGGATCAAATTTTTCAGTAAAAAATCCCAATTCTTCACCGTTAATTCCAACGGTTTTCTCGCACCAACCTTGCGAGTTTTTAATAAATTGATTGATGGCAAAGCAGTCAAATAACTCGTTGGCGATGAAATAAATTTCTCTGTCTGAAGTATTTTTTTCTAGGGAATTTGTAAAATCTTGAAAATTGATAAACCAATTTATTTGAACACCGATTTCACTTAAATTTTCTTGCTGATTTTTTTGTAAAGCGGGGCTGATTTCAACAATATTAAAAGTGGTTTTTCTTAAAAAATTCTGCGCTTCTGGAATATTTTTTTCTGCTAATTTTTTTATAACTTGAAGCAAATCTTTAAATAAATTGCCGCGTCCAGCACCCATTTCAACCAGCGCTATTGGATTCTTTGCGTGACTTGCCAAATTTAAGAAATAAATCGCAATTAACTCACCAAAAACTTGGCTAATTTCAGGAGCTGTTGTGAAGTCGCCTGCTTTTCCGATGGGAATTTTTTTTTGGTAATAGCCATAAGTAGGATTGAACAAAGCCTCATTCATAAATTCGGCGATTGTGATTGGTCCGTTGATTTTGATGAGGGATTTGAGGCTGTTGATTAGCATTAAAATTCAAGAAAATTTTTCAGAATTTTTAAACCTGTTTCGCCGCTTTTTTCAGGGTGAAATTGCAGGCCGATGATATTGTCTTTGGCGACTATGGCGCAGATATTTGAACCATATTCCACAAAAGCCAATTCTTGATTTTTATCCACGCAATTAAAGTGATAGCTATTGGCAAAATAAAGGTGATCTCCGCTTTTAACACCTTGTAATATTTTGTGATTTTTGTCCTTAACCACCAATTCATTCCAGCCCATATGTGGAACTTTTATTGTTTCGCTAGCGATAATTTTTTTCACTTCACCTTTAATAAATCCAAGGCCTTCATGTTCGCCATCTTCATAACCAATTGAAGCTAGAACTTGCATTCCCACACAAATTCCAACGAAAGGTTTTTTCTCAATTAAAACTTGTTGTTTGATTTCTTCAAGCAAGCCAGAAACTGATTTTAGACCAGCCATACAATCAGCAAAAGCGCCAACTCCAGGTAAAATCAAAAGATCGGCAGATTTAATTTCATTGGGATTTTTGGAGATGATAATTTTGTGATTTTCTTTGATCTTCTCTAGCGAGTTAAGAACCGATTTTATATTTCCCGAACCATAATCAATTATGACAACTTTTTTCATAATTTTAGACGGTAAAATATGGTTCCTGTTTTTTCAGCTTCATCATTTTGCGATGTAATTTTGGATTCATAATCGCGTCATCAAATTCTATTTCATCAAGCTCGCCTTCAAGGCTTTTTATAAAACGCATTTTGGCGTTAACTCTGTCACTTCCAAAAACTAAACCTACAAATTCATAACCTCTTTTTTTCAAATCTTCGGCAAGCCAAAAATTAGCATTAAGCGCAATGATAAGAAGCAAAGCTATTTCAAGCATTGTTTCATCAAAACCCGACAAAGATCCAGACGCGCAAAAAGCTGTGAAGAAAATACTAGTTGCCATCAAGACCAAAGACTCTTTCCACATTTTATTATATAAAAACCAAAAACTACTGAATATGAATGCTGCGCAGGAAAATCCTTCTTTGAGAAGAATGATATCTTCTATTTTTCCTTCTTTATTTTTTTTGATTAGGGCGTTGTAGAGTTTCATGGATGGGAATATTTCTTCTACATTGCGCTCCACTGATAAGAGCGGGGAAAGAGCTTTTGGGCGAGCTTAAAGCCCGCCCTACTAACTTATGCTTTTAAAGCTGATTTAGCTTTTTCAACAATTTTAGCGAAAGTTTCTGGCTCTCTGATCGCAAGATCAGAAAGAACTTTACGATCTAAATCGATATTAGCCAATTTTAGACCATTGATGAATTTTGAATAAATTAAACCATGCTCTCTAACAGCAGCGTTGATTCTTTGAATCCAAAGAGCACGGAAGTCTCTTTTTCTAGCTCTACGATCACGGTAAGCGTAACGCAATGCTTTTTCAACTTTTTGAATTGCAATGCGGAAGCAATTTTTTGCTCTGCCGCGATAGCCTTTAGCAAGTTTAAGAATTTTTTTGTGTCTAGCTTTTTTAGTGACACCTCTTTTTACACGACTCATATTTTGTCCTTCTTTAAGTTATAATTTAGTGGCTGTAAGGCATTTTGAATTTCATAATGCTGTGAGAATGTCCAGGAGAAAGGACTGCTTGATTACGCAGCTGTCTGATTCTTCTGTTACTCTTCTTACCTAAATTATGCCTTTTTCCGGCTTGTTTATGAACAAGTTTTCCTGTTCCGGTAACTTTGAATCTCTTCTTAGCCCCGCTGTGTGTTTTCATTTTCGGCATATCGTTTTGGTAATTTAAATTTTAAATTAAAGCAGTTTTGAGGCCGCTAATGGACTAGTGCTAACGCATAAGTCACTTCTTCAGGCGCAAAGGTAGAAAGCCTTAACCTAGGAACCTAGAGACCACGAAAAAAATCTTCGCGGATTGTTCTCGAGCATTTTAAAATCAGCATCCGCCGATATTAAAATTCAAAGAATTTTGGTGGGATTGATAGGACTCGAACCTATGACCAAGACGTTATGAGCATCCTGCTCTAACCAACTGAGCTACAATCCCGTAAAAACTACAACTCCTACCGACCTCAGTTGGTAGTTTAATTTTGCGCTGCTAATGCAGACGCGGGCTGAGCTAAAATCCCGTAAAAACTACAACTCCTACCGACCTCAGTTGGTAGTTTAATTTTGCGCTGCTAATGCAGACGCGGGCTGAGCTACAATCCCGCTGCTGAAAAATTCCCAAGCAAAGTAAGTCGGTTTTTTTGAAAAACTATCTTGAATTACATGGAAAGGGCCGCGCAAATTATCGGCCTTGTTGGTTTTTGCAAGGAATTTGTTGAATGGCGTTTGGGAGTTATCATTAGATCCCGAAAAAAGTTCGGGATGACAAAAAATAACCGTCATCCTGAACTTGTTTTGAATCTACTTTTAATCACCGCAAAACCCTTAAGCCTTAGGCTTCGCAACTCCAACTAGCGCTGGGCGAATCAAGCGATCAGAAATTGAATATCCAGCTTGAATAACTTGCACAACAGTTCCTTCCTCAGCATCGCTTTCAATTTGGGCGATTGCTTCGTGGAAATTGTGATCGAATTTTTCGTTAAGTGGTGAAAGTCTTTTGATCTGATTTTTTTCTAGAACTTTCATCATTTCTTTTTTGGTCATATTCATGGCCTCGAAGAAATTTTTGAAAGTTGGAGATTTTTCAATTTCTGCTTGTGGAGAATTGTCAGTGGCTAAAAAGAAATTTTCTACAACCACAACTAAATCTCCAGCAAAGCCTGAAATAGCATATTTGCCGATTTTTTCCATTTCTTCACGAGAACGCCTTCTGACATTTTCAGTTTCAGCCATAGCGCGTAAAACTTTGTCATTTAAATCGATGACAGCTTTTTCTAACAAAGCGATTTTTTCGTCTTTTGCTGATTCAAGATTTTGTTCTGGCTGATTTTGCTCAGCTAAATTTTCTTCTTGCTGATCATTATTTTTCAAATTTTCCTTAGGCAAATTTTCCTCAGGCAAGTTTTTATTTTCTTCCATTTTATGCGTAACTCCAAAAAGATTTTTAAAATTGATCTACAAAAGATATGAACCGCCCAGCGAATATTCAATAGACAAATTTCGTTGCTTTATTTCTGCTAAATATCTTAAATCCTAGACCTTGAACACACACTTCTCCAATACAAAATTAATTACAGACATGTCAGAAAGAATTATTGAACAGGCCAATTATTTGGTCCCGATGGTGGTTGAACAAACAGCTAAAGGCGAAAGATCATTCGACATTTATTCTCGTCTTTTAAAAGAAAGAATCATCTTCTTATCTGGCCAAGTTAATGACCAAGTTTCTTCTCTTGTGGTGGCACAATTGCTTTTCTTAGAATCTGAAGATCCAAAAAAAGATATTTATTTCTATATAAACTCTCCAGGGGGAATTGTAACTTCGGGCCTTGCGATGTATGACACTATGCAATATATTCGTCCAGATGTAGCAACTCTTTGTATCGGACAAGCTGCTTCAATGGGTTCACTTCTTTTATGTGCGGGTGCTGCTGGAAAAAGATTTTCTCTACCACATTCTCGCATCATGATTCACCAACCTTCTGGAGGTTATCAAGGTCAAGCAACTGACATTGAAATTCACGCTCAAGAAACTTTGGCTTTAAAAAGAAGATTGAATGAAATTTACGCTAAACATACTAGACAAAAGCTAGCTCATATTGAGAAATCAATGGAACGCGACAATTTTATGTCACCTGAAAAAGCTAAAGAATTTGGAATAATTGACGAAGTTATCGAAAAAAGAATCTAAAAATAAAATCATAAATCATGTCAAAGAAAGATAACGAAACAAAAGATCTTTGCTGCTCTTTTTGCGGCAAAAATCAAAACGAAGTAAAAAAATTAGTTGCCGGCCCAACCGTTTTTATCTGTAACGAATGTATCGGACTATGTACTGACATTCTTCGTGAAGACACTAAAAAATCTCCTTTAAATAAAGGTGACGGTTCAAAACCAACTCCGAAAGAAATCATTAAAGTTTTGGATGATTATGCTATTGGTCAAGAATATGCAAAAAAGGTTTTAGCCGTAGCCGTTTACAATCATTACAAAAGAATCGACTCGGGCTTCAATTCTGCTAATGGCGAAGTTGAACTTAGTAAATCTAACATCTTAATGATTGGGCCAACCGGCTGTGGTAAAACTTTGCTTGCACAAACTTTAGCTAGAATTTTGGATGTGCCTTTCACAATGGCTGATGCTACTTCTTTAACTGAAGCTGGTTATGTTGGTGATGATGTGGAAAATATTATTTCTCGTCTTTTACAAGCTGCCAATTTTGATATTGAAAAAACTCAACGCGGCATTGTTTACATTGATGAAATTGATAAGATTGCCAGAAAATCTGAAGAAGGCGCGAGAAGTCGCGACATTTCAGGTGAAGGCGTGCAACAAGGTTTGCTTAAAATTATTGAGGGCACGGTGGCTTCTGTTCCAACTCAACCTGGAAAAAGAAATTCACAACAAGAATATGTGCAAGTTGATACTCGCAATATTTTATTCATTTGCGCTGGTGCATTTTCTGGTCTTGAAAAAATTATCGCAACTCGCGGCAAAGGTTCTTCAATTGGCTTTGGTGCTGATGTTAGAGCTAAAGATGACCATGAAAGAAAAGATATTTTCAACCATGTTGAACCAGATGATTTAATTAAATTTGGTTTGATTCCTGAAATCGTGGGAAGACTTCCGGTGATTGCTCCTTTAGAAGGTTTGACTGAAAAAGATTTAGTAAAAATTTTATCTGAACCAAAAAATTCTGTTTCTAAACAATATCAAAAACTTTTCAGTTTAGATAAAGTTGAACTGAATTTTGAAGAAGATGCTTTGGTAGAAATTGCTAAAAAAGCAATTGACCGCAAAACTGGCGCCAGAGGTTTAAGAGCTATTGTTGAGAATGTATTACTTGATACAATGTTTGAAGTTCCTTCGAAGAAAGGAATTAAATCAGTTAGAGTATTTAAAGAAGTTATTACTGAAGATAAGAAACCTGAAATCACTTATCTTTCTAAGGATGAGCTTGAGAAAGAAGAAACTACTTCTTTAGCGATTGTTCCAGCAAAGGAGAAGAAAGCTTAAACTATTCTCTTTTACATCTACACAACCTGTCATCCCGAACGCATGTTAGGGATGACAGGTTTTTTTATGTCCAGATCTTTACTTCCTTATTTTTATTTCCAGCGCATGCAGCCCTTTTTTAAACTCATCTTCTAGCAATTTATTAACTTCTCGATGCGCATTAACTGAGCTTAAATTCTGAAATTTATCTGCAGAAATAATTACCGCAAAATGTGTTTCGTTAGTACCATTATCTCCAGCGTGGCCCTGATGTAGGTGAGAATTATTTTTCACTTCTAGAAATTTGGGCTGAAGATTTTTTTCTAACTTCTCAATTATTCTTTCTTTCATTGTTAGTAAATCTGTTGATAAATTGTTAATAACTATCGACTTACCAACAGATAAAATTTTTCATCAAAACTTATCAAATTTTCTAACATTTTATTAACAGTTTTACTAGCTGTTGATAAAGTTTTTTAGAAAAATTTTGCCTGTTAATAACTTTTATAAAAACTCTATTTTCAAGTGTTTTGAAGATTTTAATCTGTTAATAAAATTGTTAGTAAATTTTAATTAACCAATCCACAGCTCAATTATATTTATAATAATTAAATGAATAAATTAATTAATACTCTTCTCAAGAAAGAGAATCTTGTTCAAGAAAAAATAAATCCACCAATTTGGGTTATGAGACAAGCAGGAAGATATTTACCAGAATATCGCGCCGTAAGATCGAATGTAACTAATTTTTTAGAACTTTGTTACACACCAAAATTAGCTTCGGAAGTTACTCTACAACCAATCTCTAGATTTGATTTTGATGCAGCAATTATATTTTCAGATATTCTTGTAATACCTGATGCTCTAGGAGTTAAGGTTGAATTTGTTAAGAATGAAGGACCGAAATTACAAAAAATTTCTAAGTCAGAAGATTTGAAAAACTTAAAGACCGGCAATATTAAAAGCCATTTACAGCCAGTTTTTGAAGCTCTAGCACTTACCAAATCAAAATTAGATAGCAGTAAAGCATTAATTGGATTTTCTGGCGCTCCTTGGACTTTAGCTTGTTATATGATTGAAGGTGGTGGATCGAAGAATTTTGAAAATACTCGTAAATCAGCTATCAAAGATGAAGAATTTTTTGCGCAGTTAATTGAAATTTTAACCCAAAGTATAATTGAATATCTATCTCACCAAATCAATGCTGGTGGGGATGTGGTAAAATTATTTGATTCTTGGGCGGGAGTTTTGCCACCATCACAATTAAGAAAATGGGTGATTGAACCGACTAAAAAAATTGTTTCGGAATTGAAAAAAATTCATCCAAACACTCCTGTAATTTGCTTCCCGCGTGGCATTGGCAGTATGTATGAAGAATTTTCTGGAGAAGTTGGATCAGCTGGTTTGGCTTTAGATCAAACGGTTGAAAAAAATTGGGCGAAGAAAAATTTGCAGGAAAATTTAGGACAAGTGGTACAAGGAAATTTGGATAATATTTTGCTGGCTTGTGGATCGAAAAAAGAAATTGAAAAAGAGGTTTTGAGTATTTTAAAAACTTTTGGAGATCAGCCTTTTATTTTCAATTTGGGTCATGGAATTATACCTGAAACTCCGATTGAAAATGTGGAGTTGGTGATGAAGTTGGTGAGAGGGAATTAAAGGTTTTTCTCGGTCATTTTCACCGCATCCACAGTTCCAATGTGAAAATATTTTCCTTTTAATTCAATTCCTTGAACGCGGTTTAATAGGCCATTTTCGCCAACTGCAGATTTGTAGAAATGTGACATTGAAAAACAATTTCCTGTCACTTCTTTTTTAGCGCGATTTAAAATTTTTGGATTGATAATTTGTAGCCCCACAAAAACATGGCTCATCGCTTGGTCAGAATATCTAAGTAAAGTTCCGCCAGTAAAATTAAAATCTCCGCCACCGTGAATATTTCCGTCATAACCTAAATAATCTTCAGTCTTTTTTAGGCCTAAAAGAATATCACACTGCTCAGGGTTCCAAGCCTTAGAAATTAACTCAATGTCAGAATTTAATCCTTCATCTTGCCATAAAATATCCCCATTTATGGTAAGAAGTGGTTCGTCAAAATTGATTTTATCTTTAGCAAATAAAAGCCCGCCACCAGTTTCAACTTTTTCAACTTCGCGAGAAAAAATAATTTTCGGATTATTTAATTTTTTGATGTGATCTTCCAGCTGATCAGCCAAATAAAATCCGTTAATAATAATTTTTTTAATATCAGGAATTTGATCTAATTTTTCGATTGAATAATCGATGATAGATTTGTTTTTGATTTTAATAAGTGGTTTGGGAGTTGTTTCAGTTAAAGGTCTCATGCGTTCTCCGCGACCTGCTGCAAAGATGAAACTTTGTGTAATTTTAGTCATTATTTTCACTGTTATTTTCAATTATAAATCCACCCACTTGTGAATCCCAAAGTTTTTTGTAAGTGCCATTAAGATCAAGTAAATCTTGATGTGAACCATCTTCAATAATTTTACCAGCATTAAAAACTAAAATACGATCCATGCGTTTCAGTGTTGAAAGACGATGAGCCACAACCACGGTGGTTTTATCTTTCATTAAATTTTCTAAACTTTCTTGAATTAAATTTTCAGTGATTGAATCAAGTTGGCTGGTGGCTTCATCTAAAATTAAAATCGGTGCATTTTTTAAGAAAGCTCGCGCAATAGCAATTCTTTGGCGCTGTCCTCCAGATAATTTTACGCCGCGCTCGCCAACTAAAGAATCATAGCCTTCAGGTAAATTCTCAATAAATTCATGAGCATGAGCTTTTTTGGCGGCTTCAATTACAGGGTCAAATAAGTGAAGAGTATTTTCATTTCCATAAGAAATATTTTCCAAAAGGCTGCGATGAAAAAGCGACGGATCTTGCGGAATCATGCCAATTTTCGCTCGCAGAGATTCTTGCGTAACTTTAGAAATATCTTGTCCGTCAATTAAAATTCTTCCCGAATCAATATCAAAAAATCGTAAAATTAAATTTACAAAAGTGGTTTTCCCACTTCCAGAATGACCAACTAAACCAACCTTCTGGCCCGATTTTATTGTAAGAGATTTATTGGAAAAAAGAGGTGCTAAATTTTTGTAATAATTGAAACCAACATTTTCAAAAATGATTTCTCCGCGATCAACCACAAGAGTTTTAGCGCCTTCAATATCCTTTATTTGCAAAGGTTCATTTATCACAGATAAAGCCTGATTAATCGTTCCCACATCTTCCAAAAATCCACTCATTTCATTGGCCGACATCCACATTAAATGAATGATCCAATTATTAATTGTGAAGAGCATTAGAAAATCGCCAAGAGTGACAAGGCCTTCAGAATAAAGCCAAATTAAACCGACAATGCAGAAGATAAAATAAGCGGTAAAAGTGAAGGAGTGATAGATGTAAAATTTAATCAAAAAAGCATTTCGGCGTTTAGAAAGTTTGGAATATTCATCTTGAAAAATATTAATTCTATCGCTTTCAAAGCGTGATCTGGCAAAGAGTCTAACATTGGCAATATTGCTTAAAACATCAACCAAATTGCCCATAATTTTGGTTTGTTGATCGGCGGCGGCAACAGAAAGAGGATCAGAAATTTTTGCTGCTTTTAGTGCCATTAAAATAAAAATTATGGCCCAAAAAATTAAGGCAAAAGCGAAGGCTTTGTGAATTGAGAAAAGTGCAACAAAGGCAATTACTAAACTTAAAAATACATTTAAGAAACTGTAAAGAATTCTCCCAAGCATTGTTGGAGTGCAGCTCGCAAGATCACGAACTTTATTTGCTAAAGAACCAGAAAAATTATTTTGGAAAAAATTATGCGAATGTTGCATGGCATAATCCATCGATTCAGCAGTAATTTTTTTCTTCATTGCGGGCGTTAAATGCATCCAAGAAAAATCACAAAGTCGCCAAACTAAACCCGGCAAGATTGTGAAAATAATCAGCAATAGCGCAATTCCCCAAGTTTCAGAAACTGCATTTTGATAAGGTGTGCTGGCTAATTTATCGAGCAGAAGTTTGGAAAGATAAGGCCAAAGAGAAAGATCAATGGCATTATAAAGCACCACAAAAAGATGCAGGCCAACATAGAATTTGAAAGGCCTGATCGAATTTATAAGAAATGAAAATGCGGTGTATTTTTTGGGCATGAATTAATTATTTATTCAAATCAAATAACAAAAATTCCGAATCTTTTTCAGCTTTTATCTGAATCATTTTTTCTTCTGAAATAGCTGCGGCGTCTCCTGCTTCAAGCTTTGAGCCGTTAACTAAAATTTCTCCTGAAATTATTTGAATCCAAATTTTTCTTTCAGATTTTGTTTGAAAAATCATTTCTTTGCTAGCGGCAAATTTTGCTACAAAAATTTCGGCATCTTGATTAATTGCAATTGAGCCGTCTCTTCCAGAAGCAGAAACCACAAGCACAAAATCTTCAGTTTCAAAATTTTTGGTGAAAGATTTTTGACCGTAAGTTGGGGTAATTTGTTTTTCTTTTGGCAAAATCCAAATTTGCAAAAGATGAGTTTCGCTGTTTTTCGAATGATTAAATTCAGAGTGAAAAACTCCACTTCCAGCGCTCATGGTTTGTACTTCTCCAGGTAAAATAACCGATGAATTTCCCATAGAATCTTGATGTGCTAAGGCGCCTGAAATTACATAAGTGATAATTTCCATATCCTTGTGCGGATGCTTGCCAAAGCCAGTTCCGGCAGCAATATAATCTTCATTAATCACACGAAGATCGCTGAAACCCATGTGATTTTTGTCGTAATAATCGGCGAAAGAAAATGTGTGAAAAGATTTTAACCAACCGTGATCGGCTTGTCCTCTTTCACTAGATTTGCGAATTTTTAACATCAGTGCTTTAAAAAAAAATTATAACCATTAGATAACTGCCGCGCACTTCAAAATATTTCCAAACAACCTTAAAATAAAATGAAAACTCTCATAATAAAATATTTGCCGACTGGCGAAAATTCAAAAACTAAAAAACTTTTGGATTTATTTTTACAAGAAGCTGCGGGGCAAAAAATTGAAACAGTTGATTTGCTTAAAGAAAAAATGCCACTTTTTGATGAAAATAGCATTCAGGCTTATTACAAAAGAAATTATGGTGGTCAAAAATTAAATGAATCTGAAGCAAAACTTTTAGAGCAAAATGATAAATTAGTGGCTCAATTAAAATCGGCTGATGTTACTGTAATGGCTTATCCGATGCATAATTTTGGCATGCCAGCTGCTGTTAAAGCTTATTTAGATGCAGTTGTAATGAAGGGCGAAACTTTTGATTATGGCCAAAAAATGATGGCTGGGAAAAAAGTTTTGACTCTTTTCACTTCGGGTGGAATTTACAGCGAAAATACTTTTAATTTTGATTATCCAAATTGGAATAGTATTGCTTTGATGACCAAAGCTAATTTCTCTTTCATGGGATTTGACGAGTCAGAAATTATCGGAACTTCACTTAGAGATGAAGCTACAGAAGCTGAAAGATTGAATGAAGCGAAGAGCAAGATTTCGACAATTGTAAAAAAATGGTATAACTAAATTTGTTTTAAATATGAGTTTTGAGCAAGATAAATATGCAATAATAAGAGGCGCAATTTCTGCGGAATTGGCCGATTTTATTTATGATTATTTTTTGAATAAAAGAATGGTGTCCAAAACTTTGCTTGAGGCAAATTTTGACTTTTATTCTAAAACTGGACTTGTGGGTACTTGGGGGGATAGTCAAATTCCCAACACTTATTCTAACTATTCTGACATTGTGATGGAAACTTTGTTGCAAAGAGTTAAGCCAGTTATGGAGAAAGCAACTCGCTTAAGCCTGATTGAAACTTATTCTTACGCCAGAATTTATAAAAAAGGTGATACGCTTTTTAGACATAAAGACAGACCATCTTGCGAAATCTCAACTACTTTGAATTTGGGTGGTCCAGCTTGGTCTATATTTTTAGATCCAGATCCGACAATGGGGGGAATGCAAGATAATAAATATGTTGCTGGCGGCAGATCTGGTGTGGAAGTTCATCTTAATCCGGGAGACATGTTAATTTATCGCGGATGTGATTTAGAACATTGGAGAGAACCATATCATTCTGACGGTTGTGCGCAGGTGTTTTTGCATTACAATAATGTCAATTCGCCAAATGCGATAGAAAATAGATTTGATAAAAGACCTCACATTGGTCTTCCACCATCATTTAAGAAATAAATCTAGAAATTGTTTTTAAGAAAATATTTAAGTTTCTAACTTAAATATTTTCTCCCGCCGCTTTGCCGCTAGCCCAAGCCCATTGAAAATTAAAGCCGCCAAGCCAGCCGGTTACATCTAAAACTTCTCCAATAAAAAATAAATTTGGCACTGATTTTGCTTCGAAATTTTTAGAAGAAATTTCATCAGTGTCAATTCCGCCAATGGTTACTTCAGCTTTAGCAAATCCTTCCGTACCTTTAGGAATAAAGCTCCAAGCATTTACTGAATTTGCAATTTCTTTAATTTTTAAATTAGAAAGATCGGCTAAGTTTCCGTTGTGACCCGCTTTTTGTGCTAAATAATTTGCCAGACTTTTTGGCAAAAATTGTCCTAAAAAACTTTGCAATTCTTGTTTGGGTTTTAGTCTTTTTTCTTCTTGAAGTTTCTCAAAAACATTAATGTCGGGCGCTAAATTTATTGAGATTTCTTCACCTTTTTTCCAGTAAGATGAAATTTGCAAAATGGCTGGGCCGCTAAGGCCGAAATGGGTAAAGAGAATTCCTTCACGAAAATTTATTTTGCCGCAAGTTGCAATGCCATTTACTGAAACGCCAGAGAGATTTTTGGTTTGTTCAAGATTTTTTTCATCCAAAGTTAAGGGCACTAAAGCGGGAAGAGTTTCTATTATTTTTAAGCCGAATTTGCGCGCTATGTCATAGCCAAAGCTGGTGGCGCCCATTTTTGGAATTGAGAGTCCGCCAGTGGCGATTACTAAGGATTTGCAGGTTATTAGTTCGTCGTCGATTTTTAGTTCAAAGTTATAATTAGACTCCGAGCCAATGGACCCCGCAACAAGTGCGGGGTGACAAGGAGAGATGTTGATAACCTTAGTCTCAAGCATTATCTCAACATTCCCATCGGCGCATTCGGCAAGCAACATTTCAATAATTTGCTTCGAAGAAATATCGCAAAAAAGCTGACCCAAAGTTTTTTCGTGAAAGGCAATTTGATGTTTTTTTACTAAATTTATGAAGTCGTGCTGAGTAAAGCGTTTCAAGGCCGAAACACAGAAATGAGGATTTTGAGAAAGGAAGTTTTTTTGCGTGGTGTGAAGATTGGTAAAATTACATCTGCCGCCACCTGAAATGCGAATTTTATCGCCGACAGATTTTGCGTGATCAACTAATAAAACTTTGCGACCACGCTGTCCGGCGGTCGCTGCGCACATTAGGCCGGCAGCACCGGCGCCAATAATAATGGAATCATAAAATTTCATTAGTCTTTAAAAACTTGCTTAAAAATGTGATCCACATTTTTAGTGTGGTAAGACAAATCAAAAATCGAGGCCAATTTTTCATCACTAATTTTTCCTTGAACTTCAGGGTCAGTTTTTAGCAATTCGAGAAAATCGATATTTTCTTTCCAAACTCTCATAGCATTGGTTTGAACTATGCGGTAAGCGTCTTCGCGAGAAATTCCAGCATCTTCAATTAAAGTTAAAAGCACGCGCTGCGAAAACACTAGGCCTTTCAAACGATCTAAATTTCTTTTCATATTTTCTGGATAAACCAAAAGATTTTCGATCATCGAAGTCAGGCGATTTAGCGCGAAATTTAAAGTTACAGTGGCGTCAGGTGCGATCATTCTTTCAACTGAAGAATGAGAAATGTCGCGCTCATGCCATAAAGCAACATTCTCTAAAGCTGGCACAACGGCGCTACGCACAATTCTGGCAAGACCCGTTAGATTCTCACTTAAAACTGGATTGCGTTTATGTGGCATTGCTGATGAGCCTTTTTGGCCTTTAGAGAAAAACTCTTCAACTTCTAAAACTTCGGTGCGTTGTAAATGGCGAATTTCGATGGCTAAGTTTTCAACTGAAGAAGCAATAACACCAAGAACTGAGAAGAAAAATGCGTGACGATCTCTAGGAATAACTTGAGTTGAAACTGGCTCTTCAGCAAGGCCCATTTTTTCAGCAACATGTTTTTGCACTGAAGGATCGATGTTAGCGAAAGTGCCAACAGCCCCAGAAATTGCGCAAACTGCGATTTCTTTTCTAGCAGCTTTTAAGCGGGCTAAATTTCTTTCAAACTCGGCGTAAAAGCGCGCTAGCTTTAAGCCGAAAGTTACAGGTTCAGCGTGAATTCCGTGAGAGCGGCCCACGCAAACAGTATCTTTATGTTCAAAAGCGCGTTTTTTTAAGGCAGCTAAAAGCCTTTCTAAATCGGCAATTAAAATATCTGAAGCTTGAGAAAGTTGCACAGAAAGGCAGGTGTCAAGCACATCTGAGCTGGTCATGCCAAGATGCACGAAGCGAGAATTGTCACCAACTAATTCAGCTAAATGAGTTAAAAAAGCGATCACATCATGTTTTGTGACTGATTCAATTTCATCAATGCGGGACGCATTAAATTTGCCGCCAGATTTTTTGAAATTTTCGCGAATGGTTGCAGCTGAACCTTGAGGCGCCACGCCAATTTTTTCAAAGGCTTCCAAAGCATAAGTTTCAATATCAAACCAAATTTGATATTTATTTTCTTCTAACCAAATTTTGGTCATTTCAGGGCGTGAATAGCGAGGGATCATGGTTTATGCAAATTAGAATTTTTACAAAATAAATTTCGATAAATCGGTTTTACCTGAAATCAAATCTCCCAAATGGGCATCAACATAAGATTCATCAATCTTCACGGCCGCACCTTTTTTCATTTCACTGGCTTCAAAACTTACATCTTCAAGAATTTTCTCAAGCAATGTGTGCAGGCGGCGCGCGCCGATATTTTCAACTTCAGAATTCACTTTATAAGCAATTTTTGCAATTTCTTTAATGCCAATTTCAGTGAAATCTAATTTTACATTTTCAACTCCAAGTAGCGCCACATATTGTTTAATTAAACTAGATTCTGGCTCGGTTAAAATGCGCACTAAATCATTTTCGGTAAGCGGCTTTAATTGCACGCGAATTGGGAAACGGCCTTGTAATTCAGGAAGTAGATCGGCAGGTTTGGCAATGTGAAATGCGCCAGAAGCGATGAATAAAATATGATCGGTTTTAATTAAACCATATTTGGTGCTGACTGTAGTTCCTTCAACCAAAGGTAGAAGATCGCGCTGTACTCCTTCACGGCTTACATCGCCGCCTTTAGAGTGATTGCGTACACAAATTTTATCAATTTCATCAATAAAAACTATGCCGTCATTTTCGACAGATTTGATGGCGGTTTTGATAATTTTATCTTCATCAATCATCTTTTCAGATTCTTCGTCGATCAAAGTTTTAAGTGCATCTTCGACAGTCATTTTAGCCTTTTTGGTCTTTTCACCATTCATGGCTTTGCCCAGCATTTCGCTAAGATTGATCATGCCAACTTGACCACCCGGAACTTCAAAAGAACTGGCGAAAGAATTGCCAGAATCTAGAACTTCAATTTCAATTTCGCGCTCATTCATCTCGCCATTTTCAAGCATTTGCGAGAATTTTTCTTTAGTGTCTTCGGAAGAAGCTTCGCCAACTAGAATGTTGAGAATTTTTTTCTTAGCATTTTTTTCCGCTTTGTCGCGAACTTCTTTTTTTGTAGCGCTTTTGAGAGTTTTAATCGCCACTTCTGCCAAATCGCGAATGATTGATTCTACATCGCGTCCCACATAGCCAACTTCAGTAAATTTAGTTGCTTCAACTTTTATGAAAGGTGCATTAGCAAGCTTGGCTAAACGGCGCGCCACTTCGGTTTTGCCCACACCAGTTGGCCCCACCATTAAAATATTTTTTGGCACAATTTCTTCGCGCAGCGGGCTATCAACCAGCTTTCTGCGATAGCGATTTCTTAGGGCAATGGCCACGGCTTTTTTAGCCTCATCTTGGCCGATGATATAGCGATTCAACTCTTCAACTATTTGTTTTGGAGTGAGATTTTGTCCTAAATTTTTGTCAGTAATTTTGGCAGTATTTTTCACAGTCTTTTTACTTTTTGTCATTTTCTAGATTTTCTTTTGGAGAAGGCGAAGATTCTAAGGCTGAATCTTTTTTCATTTTGGAAGCGCCATTGTAACTTGCGGAATTCAATAAAAACATCAAAAAAATTATGACTAAGCTGGTTAGTAAAATTGTTAAAATCATTCTCATGGAAGTAATAAATTAGCTAACAATGCTGCAAAATTTCGACAATTGCGTCTTGCAAATCATGAATACCAATTTTGTGAACGCTGCTGGTTCTAATAATTCCTGGATAAAGAGCTGCCCATTTTTTGGAAGCGGCTAAAATTTGATCTTCGGTTTTTTTAATTTCATGTTCTTTAAGTTTATCAACTTTGGTAAGCACAATTTGAAAACTCACACCCAAAGTATTGAACATATTGATGATGTCTTCGTCTGATTCTTTCAGGCCTTTTACAGGATCAATTAGCAAAAAAACTCTCTTCAAATTGGCGCGTTTGGCGAGATATTCGAAGCTAGTTTTTTGCCAGCTTTCTACATCTTTTTTACCGGCTTTGGCATAGCCATAACCGGGCATGTCAACCAGCACCACGCTATCGGTTAACATTTTATCGCTGCTGAAGAAATTTAATTGGCGAGTGCGTCCTGGTGTGTTTGAAACAATCGCCACTTTGCGCCCCAGAAGCGCATTGATGATGCTAGATTTTCCAACATTAGAAGCGCCGATAAAAGAAATTTCAGGGTTACGATGGTCAGGAAATTGTTTTGGATGAGCTGCACCAAGAAGGAAGCCCCATTCTTTGGAGAATAATTTTTTTGGGTCGATTTTTTTCATTTTTGTTTTTAGTTATTTATTTTTTGCAAACATCAAATTTTGTAAATGTTCGTCATCCTTGGGCGCCTTAGCGTCCGAGGATCTCAGGATTTCGTCTGATAATTAAAATGGAGTTCAAACTCATGAGATCCTCGGCCACAGGGGCCAAGGATGACGAGAATGGCTTAATGACTAACGGCGCTTTTCTTCCATAAATTTCACAATTGCTTCAGCCACATCAACGCCAGTTGCGGCTTCAATTCCTTCTAATCCGGGTGAAGAATTTATTTCTAATATTTTCGGGCCATTATCTGATCTAACCATGTCAACTCCCGCCACTTCTAAGCCGATGATTCTTGCGGCGTTGATCGCCATTTCTCTTTCTTCATCAGTAATTTCGGCGGCTGTTGCAGTTGCTCCAAGATGAATATTAGCGCGGAATACGCCTTCTTCTGCTTGGCGTTGCATTGAGGCCACAACTTTATCGCCAATTACAAAACATCTAATGTCTTGGCCACGAGATTCTTTGATGTAATGCTGAACCAAAATATCGGCTTTAAGACTGCGGAAAGCGTTGATCATGCTTTCGGCGGTTTTGGAATTTTCGGCTAGAACCACGCCAACGCCTTTAGTTCCTTCAAGCAATTTAACCACCAATGGCGCGCCGCCAACTAGTCTAATCAAATCTTTAGTTTCGTAAGAAGAGTTGGCAAAACTGGTTGTTGGAATGTTTAAATTATGTTTCGCCAAAATTTGCAAAGTGTGAAATTTGTCGCGTGATTTTGTAATTGAATAAGAGTCGTTTAAGCAAGGTGTATTCATAGTTTCGAACTGTCTCACCACTGTGGTTCCGTAAAAGGTCATGGCGGGCTTAATACGCGGCACAACATAGTCGATATTTTCTAACTTGATGCCTTGGCCGTGAAAAATCTCTGAACCGTTAGAAGCAACTTTAATGTAGCAAGATCCGATATTGATAAATTCAGCATCGTGGCCGCGCTTCTGCGCTGCTTCGATGATTCTTTGATTGGAGTATAAATTTGGATTTGAAGCCAAAACTATGATTTTCATATTTTGTTTTTTTAATTATTGAGCTTGTTGTTGGTGTCTTGTTTGTTCCTTGTTCACTTCCTTGTTCATTTCTCTGGGATCACATGCGGCTTTAATTTTTTTGTAAAGTTTGCGCACTTGAACTTTTTTCTGTTTGCCTTGTAAAAAAGCTTGTGACGGATCAACCAATAATCCGAATTGCTTAATTGCATCGCGTCCCAGCAGCATACGAAACGCCATTGAATCGCGATTTACCAAAGTGATTTCAATTTTTATTTTCGTGTCGCAAATACAAACTTCCGACTCGATAACTATTCTTTCTTCTTTTTTCCCGCCTGAATCTGAAACTAATCTGCGATCAATAATTTTGGCGATGCAACTTCTTTCTAACTCTAAGTTTTTTTGCAATGGATGGATGTCGAATTTTACATATTCGGCGTCATTAACAAAAAAAGTTTCGATATTGAAAGCGTGCAAAGCGGAGGTTTTTGCGCCGGTGTCGATTTTGCCTTTAATGGCTGGAAGGCCCAAGCATTCAAGGTTGAACCATTCTTTCCAGCCGATGATCTTTGTTGTTGAATAAATTTCCATTTAGCTTGATGCGATCAATTTTGTTGCGGCCGCAAGGTCTTCTGCTGTATCAACAGAAAGTGGATGAGCATCAACAATTTTAACAAAAATTTTCATGTCATTTTCTAGTGCGCGCATTTGTTCAAGGCTTTCGCGCTTTTCTAAAATTGATGGTTCAAGTTTTACGAATTTTTCTAAAGCTGATTTTTTATAAGCGTAAATTCCGATGTGATGGTAATAGTCGCCAATATTTTCTTTGTTGTAAGGAATTGGACAGCGCGAGAAATACAAAGCTTGGCCCAGATTTTTTTCTTTAAAAGCTATTGAGATTTTTACCACATTTGGATTGGTAATTTCTTCAGCATTTTTAATTTTTGAAGCAACTGTGGCAATGTCGCAATTGTTTTGAAGAGAAGCTTCAGCCGCGGCCTTGATAACTTCTGGATCGATGTTTGGCAAGTCGCCTTGTAAATTAATTATTGCAGAAAAATCTTCATCACGAAATTTTTGATAAGCAGCAAAAATACGATCAGTGCCTGATGGTAAATTTGGATCGGTGATTACAAATTCAGCACCAATTTTTCTAGCTTCTGCGGCAATCTCTTCGCCGTCGCAAGCAATAATCACTTTTCCTAAATTAGCTTTGATGGCTTGTTCGTAAACTCTTGCAATCATGCTTTTGCCTAAAATATCCGCCAAAGGCTTATTTGGAAGGCGCGTTGAAGCAAGGCGAACAGGGATGATGATTAGGAATTTGTTATTTGTCATTTTGTTAGATTTTTTGCTTGTAAGTTCTTCTTGTAGAAAGCCTTAATAAAAAATATTCGGCTCGAGAATTTTTATTTATCTATATAGCGTCAGGCTAATTAAATGAGCTTATCTGAGAATTCCACAAAATTGTTGCTTTTTACAATCTTTACTCTTTAATGCGCCGCTCTTCTGGCCTTTTTCAAAGACACAACAGTTGAGTCTCTAAAAAGAAATCTCTCGAAGACCCTCATTTTAGTAAGATAAATCCGATTTTCTCTTCTTTAAATTTAGAATTTATTTTTAAATTTATTTTCAAGGGAGCACGTAGCTCAGTCGGTAGAGCACCTGACTTTTAATTAGGTGGTCGTTGGTTCGATTCCAACCGTGCTCACCAAAATCTTTTCAAAGATTTTGTGAATATTTCCCCAAATTTAGTTTTTGTTTTTCCTCGATTTTTTGTGCTGGGTGTTTTTCAAACAAGCCTTTTCCCCTCCTTTTACTCACAAAATATTTTTTTTGTTTGAGTGAGTTGTAATTGCTAAAGCAATTATCAAGGAGGGAATCTTAAGTAGCTCCCCTCCTTTTACTCACAAAATATTTTTTTTGTTTGAGTGAGTTGTAATTGCTAAAGCAATTATCAAGGAGGGAATCTTAAGTAGCTCCCCTCCTTTTCAAGGAGGGGCTGGGGGGTGGTTATTCGCGAACTCGGATTAGAATTTTGATGGAGAAAGTTTGAGGACTGCTCAAGTTTTTACCGTGAGAATAACCACCCCAACCCCTCCTTGAAAAGGAGGGGCTTTAGACTGAGAGCAAAAAAAGCCAAAAAAAAAGCCAAAAAAAAGGGGTGAACTTTTTTAAGTTCACCCCTCTTTTTTTAAAACTTATCCGATTAATTAATCGTTAAATTTACCACCTGGTTTTTTGTCTTTAGCTCTAGAAACCAAAGATCTTCCACTGTTGGAATTTTTTTGGAAACAGTTAAGGATTCTTTCAGCATCTTCGAAAGGAGCAGCGAAGAAAGAGAAAGCATCGAAGATTTTAACATCATCGATTTTTCTTTGTTCAACGCCTGATTCTTTTTGGATAAAATCAACCAATTTTCTAGGATCCATATTGTCATTTCTGCCTTTAGCGATGAAAAGACGAGCCGTTCCTTTGCGATCAACATAGCCTTGGCGATCATTGCCACCTGGTCTGTAATCATCACGATCATCATCACGATCACGGTCACGACGATTGAAATCACGGCCACCACGATTTCCGAAATTATCACGATCGCGTCCACCACCATCACGAGAGAATTTGTCTTTTTTGTAATTACCGTCAGAACCTCTTCCACCAGTAACATTAATTTGGCTGTAGCTTCTTTCGTTAAGCTCGTCTTTGAAGGCAAGTTTTAACAAAGCAGCTAGAACTACTTTAGGATCTGTAAGTTCAGCTGAATGATCAGTGTTAAGCAAAATTTCTTCTGCAATAACTTCTAAGTCAGAGAATCCGCCAGTTGCGATGATGTCTGCAATAGTGTTTTTAATGCGCTGTTTTTTGCTATTAATTACATCCTGAACATTAGGAACAGTTTGTTTGGTAATAGTTGTGTTAGCCATTTTTTGGATGGCAATCAATTTACGATATTCTGAAGGAGTGATAAGAGTAATCGCAGTTCCAGTTTTACCAGCTCTTCCAGTTCTTCCGATTCTATGAACATAGCTTTCAGGGTCTTGAGGAAGAGAATAGTTAATTACATGAGTAAGATTATCCACATCGATACCGCGCGCAGCAACATCAGTTGCAACTAGAACTGTAAGTTTTTTATCACGGAATTTTTGTAGAATTTTTTCTCTTTGGCCTTGTGAAATATCGCCATGCAAAGCTTCAGCGCGGCAACCGCGATTGGTCAATTTGTGAGCAATATCATCAGCGTCTAATTTAGTACGGCAGAAAACTAGGCCGTAGAAACTAGCTTCCACATCGATGATGCGGAATAAAGCTTCGAATTTATCTGATTGAGAAACTTCAAAATAGATTTGTTGAATATTATCGCGATTAGTAGTGTCAGACATTACTGAAATCACTTCATAATCATTCATGTATTTTTTCGCTAAGCGTTCAATGTGAGAAGGCATTGTAGCTGAGAAAAGTACAGTTCTTCTGTTTTTTGGAGCAGCTTGTAAAATGGTTTCGATATCTTCAACGAAACCCATATTCAACATTTCATCAGCTTCATCCAAAATGATGTGAGAAACTTTTGAGATGTTCAAAGTGCCGCGGCTCAAGTGATCCATAACTCGGCCAGGAGTGCCGACAACGATGTCCACACCTCTTTGAAGTCTTGAAATTTGACGATCAATTGGTTGGCCTCCGTAAATTGCAACGATGCGAGTTCTTTGAACTTCAGCAAATGAAGCGATTTCTTCAGCAACTTGAATAGCAAGTTCACGAGTTGGTGCAAGAATGATGGCTTGAACATGTCCAGAATTTGGAACCAAGCTTTCAATAAGAGGAATACCAAAGGCAGCTGTTTTACCAGTTCCGGTTTGAGCTTTACCGATCAAATCTTTTTCATTAGCTAAAAGAAATGGAATGGCTTTGGCTTGAATTGGAGATGGTTCTTCGAAACCTTTTTTGCGAAGAGATTCAAGCATTACATCAGAAAGACCTAAGTCTCTGAATTTGACTAAGTTTGTAGGCATATTTTATTTTTAAAATTGTGTAGAAAAGTTGGTATTTAGAAGAGTGTTCTAGCAGCTATTTTATCAAGACTTCAAATGAATCCGTTTTAATATTATATCTAAAGCATCAAGTTTGATTGGCTTTGATATTGTATCTTCCCCCGAATTTAGGGCCACCAGATATGGCTTTGAGAACTTGATTGTGAAGCAAGTCGCGAGTTTATTTACAAACTATTATTGTAAAAAACCGATTTGGGAAAAAATTAGAAAACTTCAAAAGATAAATTAATCATCTAACAGCAGCGCGGGAGATTCTAGGTGGCGTGTTTTCAAAGCACAAGTTGTTATTGGTTAGAATGTGGGATGGAGAAGCTAAGGAGAAGGATTGGAAGTGTATTTTCAATCGTTATTTCTAACATCTGTCATCTCGAACTAATTATTAATTCCGATGCAGGACGGGGTTTGCAACCACTAGCGTCGGGTTAACCAACCTAGATTAGTAAAGGCTGAAGATCATCATCCTCGCAGTTTTTGTAATCGAAGTCTGCGAAGAGTTGATTTAGGGGCGCTCTCTCAAAAACATTTACACTCAAAACCTGTAGAATTTCGTAGAGAAATTGGTGAATTTTTAACTCTTTCTTGATGATGGCAACAAGCAAATAAGCTCAGATTGCTGTCCAGATTTGTACTTTTAACACCTTTTTCATTGTAGCTGTAAAAGGTCTTAATTTTGAGATGTTGCTTGATCCATTTTAAGAAGAGCTCGATTTGCCATCTTTTCTTGTAGAGCCTTACTATTATTATCGCCTCGAGAGTTAAGTTGTTGGTAATAAAGATGAGATATTTAAATTTCTTCTCATTTTTTTCTTTAAATTTGTATCTGATTCTTCTTAGCTTTTGCGGGTAAGATTTTTTTGCTTCCTTGGTTATGAAAGAGACGATTTGGTTAGAAATAATAAATTCATTTTCTTCGGCATTTTGATCTAAATTTTCCGCGGTTTTTGCTTGAGTCTTTTTGTTAGAATAAATCCGCTTAAGCTTGATATTGCTAGTTGCACTAGTGATGAAGAAAGATTTATTGAGTTCAATATTGTAGAGTCTTTTGTAATCAAAATAGCCTCGATCCATGATGTAAATACTGCCAGTTTCGAATGGTAAAATATCCAATATTTTACCATCATAAACCTTACCGTCAGTGATTACATTAAAGCTTGGAATATTACCTTTGAGATCAATCATACTGTGTAATTTAATTGCTCCAATCCCTGATTTTTCCATGTATTTCACCCATGGAGCAAGAGAGAAACAAATGTTGATCACGCTAGAATCAAGGGCGTAGATTGATTTATCAAATTCGAGTTCATCCAATATTTTTTCATCAGGGTAAAGTTCTTTGGCTCTTGTGGTTAATACATTGGCCAGTTCTTCGTAAATTCTGTAATCTCTTGCTTCATTGGCTTTGGCAATGGTATTGCGAGCAATTTTTTCACACCTGATTCCCATGTGATACAACTTTGCTCTTTGTGAATTGAGCGAAGATTCGATCGCTCTGAGGCCTTCCCTGTAAGTTAATTGAGCAAAGATCATAACTATACCAAATAAACTATTTCTAGATTTGGTATTTATGATCCAAAATAACTTCATCTTTTTGGCTAAAAATTGCAAAAAGCCTCAAGTTGTATGAGTATAAAACTTTCATTTTTTACAATTTTTATCTCAAAAATATTTTGTTAGTTCGGACTATAAATAGTTTATTTGGTATAGGTGGTTGGTGTTGAGCATAATTAGATGAGTATTTTATTTATGAGTTTTTATCATTTCGAGCCTTTCTGTCATTTCGAGCGCAGCGACAAATCTCATGAGGCTTTACGGATAAACTCATGAGATTTTTCGCTGCGCTCGAAATGACAAAATGGATGCTAAAAATGACAAAACTTAAATAGTTATTCTATATAAAACATGCCTAACAGAAGGATGATCAAGCGGCAATTTCGGATGATTAAAATCACCATTTTCATCACGCGTCATGCCAATTTTTTCCATGACATTTCTTGAGCGAATATTCTTCGTCACAGTAATTGCGACAATTTCCTTAAGGCCAAAATTTTCAAAACCAATTTTCAAAACTTCACGCGCCGCTTCAGTGGCATAACCTTTGCCCCATTGCTGTGAAGCAAGTCTCCAACCAATTTCTACGCAAGGTGTAAAATGACTTTCAAAATCGGGAATATGCAAACCAACAAAGCCAATCAATTCAGCAGTTTCTTTAATTGTTGCGGCCCATAAACCAAAACCATGTTGATTGATGAAATTATTTGTGCGTGTAATAAATTCTTGAGAATCATTCAAACTCATGGGCCCACGCAAAAACTCAATCACCTTTTCATCTTGATTAATCAAAGCAAAAACTTCCGCATCATCTGCGCGCCATTGTCGCAGAATTAATCTTTCAGTTTCGATGTTTTTGATTATTTGCATGAAATTCCAACTGCCTGCGAAACATTCTTAAACCCATCTTTTTTCACCAGCTCACTCAAGTCTTTTTTAATTCTTTCAACCAGTCCAAATCCTTCATAAATAAAGGCAGAATAAATTTGCACCAAAGATGCGCCATTTTTAATTTTTTCGTAAGCATCCGCAGCGCTCGCAATTCCACCCACACCAATCAAAGGAATTTTGCCGCCAGTTAATTTGTAAAAATTCTGCAACACTTCATTAGATTTTTTAAGCAAAGGCGTGCCACTTAATCCGCCAGTTTCAGACGCATATTTACTTTTCAAATTCAGGTCGCGCGAAATTGTAGTATTGCTGATAATCACGCCATCAATTTGGTTTTTTAAAACAGTTGCAGCAATTTGCTCTTGCTCGTCAGGTGTCAGATCTGGCGCGATTTTAAGCAAAATTGGAACTTCACGATTATATAGTTTTTTAAGCTGAGACTTTTTTTGCATAATCTCGCTTAAAAATAAATCTAACTGATCTTCTTTTTGTAAATCACGCAGATTCTTGGTATTTGGCGAAGAGATATTAATGGTGATGTAAGATGCTGGAGAATAAAGCCCGTCCATCAGCTTCAAATAGTCGCTCACAGCATCTTCTGTATCTTTATTTTTGCCGATATTGGCGCCTAAAATTAGATTATCATTTTTTTCAGAAGCAGTTTTAAAAAGATTTTCAGCAAAATTTATTTCGCCTAAATTGTTAAAACCCAAGCGATTAATAATCGCTTTATCTTCTTCAAGGCGAAAGATTCTAGGTTTGTCATTTCCGCTCTGCGCTAAAGGCGTCACAGTTCCACATTCCACAAATCCAAAACCAAATTTAGACAAGTTTCTGGCAACTTGGACATTCTTATCAAAACCAGCGGCCATGCCAATAGGGTTTTTAAAATCAAGGTTCAGCAGCTTCTGATTAAGATTTTCATATTCCTTAACTTGTGGAAAACATGGATTAAATTTTAGAAATTTAATGGCTAAATTATGAGCAGTTTCTGGTTCAATTTTGAAAATCAGTGGGCGAATAATTTGATAAAAATTCATTAATTGGTTTCCGGTTTTTTTCTTGATAAAAGCAGTAAAGTTGTGGACACAGCCACTATAATTAAAATCACATCTGAAGAGCGTTTAAGCAAAAAATTATCAGATAATTTATCTTTCAAACGCGTCCATTTTTTTTCATCAACTTCAAAAGTTTGAGATTTATTTAGCCACACATCTTGGTCTTCTAATTTTTTGCCTAAATAATATTTTTCAATTTCGCGATGCACAGGATGATTGGTTGAAGTCATAGGATTTTCTGACAAAATGTCCTGAGTTTCAACTTTTTGATCATCAACCAAATTAGCAATTTCCGCGACATTTTTGGCCACTAAAAATAAAGCCACAAAAACTATTAAAACAATTGCTGCGATGGAAATTGTGCCGAAAAAGATCTCTATCAAAGACTGATTTTCTGTTCTTTTAGGAGATTTTACAAAAATTGTGCTGTGAGTTGAAATCAAAAATAAAACCACCATCGAATAAGCCACCAACCCCAAAACAATTTCTTTAAAACTATTATAGCTGGAAATGGAAATGCTTAAAAAAAGCACTAAAATTAAATGAGAAATTATCAGGCTGATGATAGTGGAAGTGCGAGTTTTGACTTTGGTGATGATCAAAAAATTGATTACCACAAAAACCAATATCACTAATAATTTGGGGTCAAAAAGCATCTTATCTGATTAGAGATTTACGAAATTATGCCTTGATAAATACTCGTCATCCTTGAGTCCGAAGGACTCGAGGATCTCATGAATCTTAAGCTCTTGAGGATCCTCGGCTGCCATGCAGCCAAGGATGACGAGTGTGAGAAAGAGACGAGATATTAATCTCCCTCAACAATTCATTAATCGAAGTTTTAGAACGAGTTTTTTCATCAACTCTTTTCACAATAATTGCAGCATAAAGCGATAAATTTTTTGCACCTTTTTCTGAACTAACATTGCCAGGAACCACAACTGAGTAAGCTGGAACGCGGCCATAGAAAACTTCACCAGTTTCGCGATCAATAATTTTTGTTGAAGCGCCAATATAAACGCCCATCGAAATTACCGAACCTTCTTCCACAATCACGCCTTCAGCAATTTCACTGCGCGCGCCGATAAAGCAATTATCTTCAATGATCACAGGGTTTGCTTGCAAAGGTTCTAGAACCCCGCCAATTCCAGCGCCACCAGAAATGTGACAATTTTTTCCAATTTGTGCGCAAGAACCAACAGTTGCCCAAGTATCAATCATCGAACCTTCATCAACATATGCGCCAAGATTTACGAATGATGGCAGCAAAACTACATTTTTAGCAATGAATGCTGAATGACGCACAACTGCGCCAGCAACTGCTCTAAAGCCAGCTTTTTTGAAATCTTCATCGGTCCAATTAGCAAATTTCAAAGGCACTTTATCATAATTCACCAGCGAATTTCCATGAGCTGCTTGTTGTTTGCTTAAGAAATTATCATTCAATCTGAAAGACAATAAAATCGCTTTTTTGATCCATTGATTTACTTGCCAAACGCCATTTATTTTTTCACAAATTCTAATTTTGCCGGCATCAAGCAAGTTTAGGGTTTCAACAACTGCATCGCGAATTTCGCCAGCTGTAGCAAGATTAATTTCGGCTCTATTTTCAAAAGCTGTTTCGATGATTTGTGAAAGATTATTTGTCATAAATTTGATTTATTTTTAGACCTCTGTGCCCCACGGGGCACAAACCGACCTGTTTTTTAAATTATTTTTTTCTTAAAACCCAACCGTTAAATCGCCATTTTCAATTTTACTTTCAAAGAAAAATTTAGTTGTAGACTTAACTGATTCTTGATCAGAAGCCACTTCCAAACTTTCTCCTAAAGTTTGTTCTTGAATGTAAGTTGCAAACTTTTTTGCCACTTCCAAAGTTTGGCTATTGGTCGAAAAAATCTTCAAATTAATTCGATCAGAAACATTTAAATCTGCCTCTTTACGATTTTGTTGAATTGCGCGCACGATGTCTCGCGCCACACCTTCTTCTTCTAATTCTTTAGTCACTTCAATATCAAGTTGAATCAAGCAATCATTGCTTGGAAGTGCCATGATAATATATTTTTTATCATCAGTATTTTTGGTGGTAAGTTTAATTTCAAACTCATCATCCACCAAATTAACGCCAGCAATGGCAATTTCTTTATCAGAAATTTTCACCCACTCACCTTTCTTAATCGCTTCCATAATTTCTTTAACTTTCGAGCTATATTTAGCGCCGATTTTCTTGAAATTTATCTGCAATTTTAATTCAGCCAAATCGCTAATTTCTTCTTTAATTTCAACGCTTTTTACATTCACTTCTTCAGCGATAATATCTTTGAAATTAAGGATGCGCGAAGCATTTTTACCAATCACAATCAATTGGTTTAAAGGCAATCTCACGCGAAGATTTTTATTATCGCGAATACTCAAAGTTGTGCTGCAAATACTGCGCACCAAATCCATTTGCATGACCAAATCTTTTTCATCATTTAAAAAAGAAACATCAGGAAAATCTTGTAAATGGACGGAAATTTTACGGTCTATCATGTCTGTAAATTATATTAGTGAACCAATGACAAAAACTTCTTCACCAGCTTGTCTCAAGATTTCTTGCACTTCTTCAACATCATTTTTATCAACCACTAAAACCATGCCAATTCCGCAATTGAAAGTGCGATGCATTTCTTCATCAGCCACATTTCCAGTTTTTTGTAACCAAGTAAAAATTTCTGGGGCTTTCCAAGATTTATAATCAATTTTTACCTCAACACCTTCACTCAAAACTCTTGGTAAATTTTCTACCAAACCGCCACCAGTAATGTGCGCCAAAGCTTTTACTTTTCCAGTTTTAAGCGCAGCAAGACAAGATTTAACATAAATTTTTGTTGGAGTTAACAAAACTTCGCCAACCGATTTTCCACCAAGTTCAGCAATTTTATCTTCGAAATTAATGTTATTTTTTTGCAAAATAAATCTAGCTAAAGAATAGCCATTTGAATGTACGCCGCTTGAAGTTAAGCCGATTAGAACATCGCCAGCTTTGGTTTGTGTTGGTAAAATTAAATCGCGCTCAACCGCACCAACTGCGAATCCAGCTAAATCATAATCTCCTTCTTTATACATGCCGGGCATTTCTGCAGTTTCTCCTCCAATTAAAGCGCAACCTGCCAATTTACAACCATCTGCAATTCCTTTAATCACATCGCTTGCAACTTCTAAGGAAAGTTTTGAACAAGCAAAATAATCTAAAAAGAATAATGGCTCAGCACCTTGTGCAAGTAGGTCATTCACTGACATTGCAACTAAGTCAATTCCGATCGTGTCATGCTTATTTAAGTCGATTGCAACTTTTAATTTTGTGCCAACGCCATCAGTTGAAGAAACTAAAATTGGATCTTTATAGTCACATTTTTTCAAATCGAAAAGCGCACCAAAGCCGCCTAATTCTGAATCGGCACCAATTCTTCTAGTAGATTTTGCAAAAGGTTTAATGCGATTAATCAGTTCATTGCCTGCATCAATATCAACGCCCGCTTGTTTATAATTTAAAGACATAATTTTAGATAAATTGAATGGATTTTTTTTTGCACTAGTTCTAAGTTGCGGTGATCTTTACAGAGCTTGGCTGCAGTAAGACGCAAAGCGCTCGCGCATGTTATGCAGCCGCAAATCCAATGTCAATTTAAGATTATGTTTCAGCAGCAATTCAGAGTTTTTTTTAGAAACTTCCTAATATTCTTAACTTTTCTCACAGCAAGCTTAGTTAGCGCAAATGCTCAGCAATCAAATATTTACATGATTGAAGGCACTGCAATTAGCGCTTCGGCAAAATCATCTGGCGAAGCAAAAGTTGTGGCCACAAATAACGCCAGAAGAAATGCTTTTATCACTTTACTTTCTCGTCTTTCAATCAATCCAAGCACCGCAGATACAATCTCTAATGACCGTATTTTTGATATGGTGAGATCAGAACAAATCACTGAAGAGAAAATTTCAGGTAGCACTTATTCGGCCACTTTTAATATTTTATTTTCTAAAAGTGCGGTTGAGAAAGTTATTAATGTGCAAAAAAATATCGCTAGTGAAGAAAATTATTTATTGATTCCGGTGAAAATTTTGCAGAAGAAAGAAATCGAAGCAGATGCTTATCCAAGCAAATATGCGATATGGGAAGAAAATAACGATTGGAAAATTGCGATTGCGGAAAAGTTAAAAGAGAAAGCTTCAACAAAATTAATCATTCCTGAAAATGACATCAATAATATCGCCATCATCAATCAAGATAATATTGATCATATTGAATATAGCGATCTTGAGCCGATCTTAAATAAATATAAAGTTACAGAAGCTTTCGTGGTGTTTTTTGCTTTTGATGACATTGAAAATAAAGTCAGCATTTCAGTGCAAAATATTAAAAAATTACAAAAGAAAAAAGTTAAGCTTAGCTTCGTGAATGTCGATTTATTGAATTATAAAGCCTTGCTGAAGAAGGTTTCAGAAAAAACAATCGATTATCTAATTAGCTCAAAAAGCACTGAAGCTGTGAAGATGGAAACTAGTTTGGTGAAGATTGAAATTCCAATTTCTAACTTGGTGCAATGGATGGGAATTAAGAATAAAATCGAAACTAGCAATCTAGTAAGTCAGATGAATATCGATTCTATTTCTAAAGATTTTGTGATGATCTCGGTAGGCTATGTTGAAGGTCAGGTGGATATTGTGGATGCTTTTGCAAAAGTGGATTTTACTTTAGAAAGAAAGTCAGAAAATTCTTATAAACTTTATACATCATCTCCAAAAAAATTAGCGACCATGCCCGCAACTATACCAGAGCAGCAATAATGAAATCAAAAGAGAAATTAATTTATACAGCAATAATTTTGGCAGTAATTTTCTGGCTGCTTTATTCGGTTAAATCAATTTTGGCGCCATTCATTTGTTCTTTAATTATCTCTTATTTCCTCGATCCATTGGTAGATCGTCTTGTCGTAAAACATAAGATGAAACGCCTTAAAGCAACCAGTTTAATTCTTGCTTTATTTTTTGCTTTATTCATCAGTTTTTGTTTAATATTGCTGCCAATAATTTACTCGCAATCGGTCGCTTTATTTGAGGCCATACCAGAATATTTACAAACTATCACAGTAGATTCTTATCCAAAAATCGCCACTTTTCTCAATAAATTTGGATTCAAATTAGATCCAGACTTTTCTCATGTGATGCAAAAAGAGCAAGTGAATGAACGCCTTATCGATTTTTTCCGAAACATTTTAGACAACGCTATCAGCTCTTCAGTGTTTTTAATCAACATTCTGTCACTAATTTTTGTCACCCCAATTTTGATTTTTTATCTACTTAATGATTGGGATGTGATGGTAGAAAAAATTTCTAATTATTTACCTCGCAATCTTTCTGCACAAATTAAATCAATCTCTAAAGAAATAGATAAAACCTTGTCTGGCTATATTCGCGGCCAGTTTAATGTTTGTTTAATTTTGGGCATCACTTACGCCACTTTGCTAAGTTTTACAGGCCTTAATTTTGGATTTTTAATTGGCTTATTAACTGGTTTGCTTTCTTTCATTCCTTATTTGGGAATGTTTACGGGAGTTACAATCGGAATTGTGGTGGCGCTATTTCAATGGGGTTTTGACGCGACTAATATTTCGACCGTGGGCATTGTGTTTTTATTCGGACAAATTCTTGAATCGAATTTCTTAACTCCAAAATTAATCGGCTCAAAAATTGGCCTACATCCAGTGTGGATGATTTTCGGATTATTCTTTTTCGGAACTTTATTTGGATTTATTGGAGTGTTAGTTGCAGTGCCTTTAACAGCGGTGTGCGGCGTGATAATTAAATATTTCGCTTTGGAATATAAGAAGAAATATGTGTAGGTAAGGAGGGAATCTTTAATAGGCTCCCCTCCTTTTACTCACAAAATATTTTTTTGTTTGAGTGAGTTGTAATTGCTAAAGCAATTATCAAGGAGGGAGTCTTTAGTATCTCCCCTCCTTTTCAAGGAGGGGCTGGGGGGTGGTTATTCGCGAACTCGGGTTTAAAAGTTTTAACGGAGAAAATAAGAGAATTATCTCAAATTTTTACCGTGAGAATAACCACCCCAACCCCTCCTTGAAAAGGAGGGGCTTTAGAAGCGAAGAAATACTGTAGGTAAGGAGGGAATCATAAATTTCTCCCTCCTTGATAATTGCTTTAGCAATTACAACTCACTCAAACAAAAAAATATTTTGTGAGTAAAAGGAGGGGCTTTAGTTCGAAGAACTAAATAAACCTCGCATCAAACCCATAAAAAACCAGTGCGTAATAGTAACAAACCTTCCCAATCACAACCAAAATCAAAAACTTCTTCAAATCGGTTTTAAGAAAGCCAGCCAGCACAGCAAAAGGATTGCCAATCACGCTGACCCAAGAAAGAAGCAAAATATAAACTAAAAATTTATTCCATTTTCTCTCGGCTTCTAAAAGTTCTTTTTCTTTATTTTTCAGAAATTCAGTTTTCTTCACAAATTGAAAATATTTGCCAATCCACCAATCTACACAAGATCCGAGACAGCTGCCAATAAAGGCTAAAATGAAGATTAGATGAAGATTATATCCAGAAAAAATTGCCATTAAATGCACCACCATTTCACTTCTTGGGGGCAGAATTAATGCAGAGAAAAAGCTGTCAAAAAATAGGAAGGAGTAAGATTCAAAAATATCCATGAATTCTAAGATAGGTTTAAACTATTTAGTGCGACCAATCACAAACTCGGCTAGGCGTTCTAACAAAACAGCTTTGCCGCCAAAAATATCTAAGTGAGCCACGGCTTGTTCTTTAAGCATTGTCAATTGTTTAACAGCACTTTCCATGCCAATCACATCCACAACGCTGGCATTTTCTATAGGTTTTTTATGAATTTGCTCATCAATATTAATCTTAGCAAAATCAAGGCCGTGATGGTCTAAAATGTCATCTTTAATTTGAAAGGCTAAGCCAAGGTCATGGGCGTAATAACGCAAAGCTTTTCTTTCTTCAACTGAAGCGCGACCAAGAACCGCGCCCATTTCGCAAGCTGCCATAAATAATTCGCCAGTTTTTAAACGATGTAATTTGGCTAATTTTTCTTTAGAAATTTTTTGATTGGCGGTTTCTAAATCCATCATTTGTCCACCAGCCATGCCTTTAAATCCAGCGGCTGAGGCAGCAACTTTAATTAATTCGCATCTAACGAAAGCATCGGCGTGAGTTTCTGGTTCAGCAAGAATTTCAAAAGCGTAAGTTAACAAAGAATCGCCCGCTAAAATTGCAGTGGCTTCATTAAATTTTTTGTGACAAGTAGGCAGGCCGCGACGCATATCATCATTATCCATTGCTGGCAAATCATCATGAATTAAAGAATAAACATGGATGAATTCTAAAGCTGTGGCCGCGTTCAAAGAAGCCAAAGGCTGAACTCCTAGAATTTGTGCTGAAACGATAGTTAAAAAGGGACGAATTCTCTTACCATCAGACATTGCGCTGTAACGCATTGCTTCCACTAATTTTGTTTCATCAAAACTATCGGGAAGCAATTCATCCATTCTTTTTTGCACAAGAATTGAACAAGCCAGCAAAGCTTCGGTAAGAGTTCTATCTAACATAATTAACCATTTAATGTTTTTGCTAAGAAACTTCCTGTCACAGATTTTTTATTTTTGATAATTTGTTCTGGAGTGCCTTCGGCCACAATATATCCGCCTTTTTCACCACCATGAGGTCCAACATCGATAATCCAATCGGCGGTTTTCAAAACATCTAAATTATGTTCGATCACTAAAATTGAATTTCCAGTTTCAACCAATTTATGTAAAACTTTTAGAAGTTTGCTGATGTCTTCAAAATGCAAACCAGTTGTAGGTTCGTCTAAAATGTAAAGAGTGTCTCCTGTTGCTTTACGACTTAATTCTTTAGCTAGTTTAATGCGCTGTGCTTCACCACCGGAAAGTGTTGTGGCGCTTTGACCAATTTTCATATAGCCCAAACCCACATCGCATAAAGCTTTAAACTTGTCATAAATGTGCGACATGCTTGAGAAGAACGCAGCAGCATCTTCCGCAGTCATTTCCAAAACATCAGAAATAGATTTGTCTTTATATTTAACTTCCAAAGTTTCGCGATTATAGCGTTTGCCATGGCAAGTTTCGCATTTCACATAAACATCGGGCAAGAAATGCATTTCGATTTTAATCAAACCGTCACCTTGGCAAGTTTCGCATCTTCCACCTTTCACATTGAAAGAGAAGCGGCCAACTTTGTAACCGCGAGCTTTTGACTCAGGAAGCGCGGTATAAAATTCACGAATGAAAGTGAAAGCGCCGATATAAGTACAAGGATTTGATCTTGGAGTTCTGCCAATTGCTGATTGATCAATCTCAATAATTTTATCAATTAAATGAGAACCAGAAATTGATTCATAAGGCCCTGGAGTAACTTTGGCTTTATTAAGCATTTTATCCAAAGCGCGATAAAGAGTTTTGATGATCAAACTTGATTTTCCACCACCAGAAATTCCAGACACGGCAGCGAAAACTTTTAATGGTAAATTCAGGGTAACATTTTTCAGGTTATTGGCTGTAGCACCTTTCAAAACAATCATCTTTTTTGGATCAAGTTTGCGGCGAGTTTTTGGAATTTCTATTTGTTTTTTACCGCTTAAATATTGGCCAGTGATACTTGCTGGATTGTTAATTACATCATTTGGTAAACCTTCAGCAATAATGCTGCCTCCGTGAACCCCCGCACCCAAACCCACATCGATTAGATAATCTGCTTCACGCATCATTTCTTCGTCATGTTCAACCACGATTACAGAATTTCCTAAATCGCGAAGATTTTTTAGCGTGGCAATTAGCTTGTTATTATCAGATTGATGCAGCCCAATTGAAGGCTCGTCTAACACATAAAGAACGCCAGAAAGGCCCGAACCAATTTGTGAGGCAAGGCGAATTCTTTGTGCTTCACCACCAGACAAAGTTCCAGATTCGCGATTCACGGTTAAATATTCCAAACCAACATTTTTCAAGAACCCTAAGCGGCGACAAATTTCTTTCAGCACGCGTTCAGCAATTTTTTGATGAGTTGGATTAAGTTTTGAGTTAAGTTCTTCAAACCATTCATTGGCTCTTTCAACCGACATGGCACTAACTTCGCCAATGTGAAGACCAGCAATTTTGATCGATAAAGATTGTTCGTTTAAGCGATGACCATTACAAGTTTCGCAAGTTTTAAGAGTTTGGAATTTTACTAATTCTTCTCTCATCCATTCACTTTCACTGTCAGAAAATTTCTTTTTTAAACCGTTAATAATGCCGTCAAAAGGCTTCTTAACTTTGAAAGATTTAAGTCCGTCTTCATATTTAATTTCTACTTCTTCTTCGCCAGTTCCGTAGAAAATTTTATCTTTAATTTCGCGAGTCAAAGTTTTGAAAGGAACATCTAAACTGAATTTATATTTTTCAGATAAAGCCTGTAAAACTTGTTGATAGAAGCGTGCTTGCACACCTTGCCAAACTGCAACTGCACCTTGGCGCAGAGAAAGATTTTCATCTTCAATCAGCAAATCTTCGTTAAAATAAAATTCAGTTCCAAGACCATCGCAAGATTTACATGCGCCGTATGGGCTGTTGAAAGAGAAGATGCGAGGCTCGATTTCAGAAATTGTAAAACCAGAAATTGGGCAAGAAAATTTTTGGCTAAATATTAGAATTTCACCTTCCTTGAATTTACTTTTTTTGTCAGGAAGACCAACAATTTCTACTAAAAGTAATCCGCCAGAAATTTTCAAAGCGGTTTCAACCGAGTCAGCTAAACGGTTGCCAAGATCTTGAGAAACAACGATACGATCAATTACAATCTCAATATCATGTTTTTTATTCTTATCTAAAACTGGCAGAATTTCGTTAAGATCATGAATTTCTCCGTCAACTTTAATGCGTTGAAAGCCTTGCTTTCTAGCGCTCATCATTTCTTTGCGATATTCACCTTTTTGGCCGCGAACAATTGGCGCTAGCAAATAAATTTTAGCTTTATTTGGAAGTTCCAAGATTTTTTCCACCATTAAAGATGAAGATTGGCTTTCAATTGCTTTGCCAGTAGCAGGAGAAAATGGCACTCCGATGCGCGCAAAAAGCAGGCGGAAGTGATCATAAATTTCGGTAACTGTACCAACGGTCGATCTAGGATTTCTAGAAGTGGTTTTTTGATCAATAGCAATTGAAGGAGAAAGTCCAGTGATTGATTCAACATCTGGCTTGTCTTGTAGATCAAGAAATTGACGAGCATAAGAAGAAAGACTTTCGATAAAACGGCGTTGTCCTTCGGCGTAAATTGTGTCGAAAACCAAAGAAGATTTGCCCGAGCCACTGAGGCCCGTAACTACAACTAACTGGTTTTTAGGAATTTCGATACTAACATTTTTTAAATTATGCTCTTTTGCACCAACAACTTTGATGAATTTTTCTTCCATGGTTTTACTTAATTTCGGAGTTTTTTGAATTTTTGCAAAGCAGGCAAATCTAGGAGACTGAGGCTTAATTGCAAGTGGAGATGGTTGGGTAATTTGGGGTATTTTTCCTGATGCTGTTATTTTTATCTCGTTGTCATTAACTCGGAATCGGGAATCTATAAGTTAGATATTATTCGTTGCAAAATCGCACTAGATTCACTCTTTCGTGGGAATGGAAAGCAGATAGATGCCTAACTTTACTGGGCAAAAGCCAATTTTATCCATGTGGATAAAATTCAAATTGTTATTTCTAGAGCCTGCTAAAAATAAAAAACCCGCCACAGAAATTTCTGTGACGGGCCTGCCCAAATATTAAAAATACTTGGTTAAAAGAAGCTATCGCTTGGATAAACTTCTCATCTTTTCAAGAGAAAAGAGCAATTACGCTATCTTAGGTCAATGAAGAAACTACAGATAGGGTAACCAATACAATTAGAGGTATAAAAACCATGATTAGTTACGATAGTGAGTAGTTATTAAGACAAGAAATTTATCACAAAACCAGCTTTTAGAAACTGGCTAAGCAACGACTTCTAAATAAATGACTGTTTGTTATAACAAACTAGCAGTCACCTCATTCCGGACTTTTTTCAATTCAGAATCAGTCAGTGGAATAAGTCCTTTTTGCAGCAAATAGCCATCTGGCCCAATTGTATCTTTGCTGATAATTTCTTTTACAAATTCACGCATTTGCGGAATTAAATCTAAATGTTCTTTCTTGAAATAAATGAAAAGAGGACGCGAAACCGGATAAGCGCCAGAGACAATATTATTAAAGCTTGGAAGAGTGTTATTAATTAAAGCTGGTTGAATTACTTCGTGATTTTCTTCTAAGAAACTAAAGCCAAAAATTCCTAAAGCTTGGGCATCATTTTTTAATTTTTGTACAATCAAATTATCATTTTCTCCCGCTTCAATAAATTTGCCGTCACTTCTAATTACGCTGCATTTTTTCTTTCTGATTTTGGCATCTGGATAAGCATCTTTAAATGCGGGCATTTTATCACAAGCATCTTGCATAACCAATTCTACAAAGGCATCGCGAGTTCCTGAAGTTGACGGTGGGCCGTAAATTGCAATATTAATTTCTGGTAAATTAGCATCAATATCACTCCATTTTTGATAGCTATTTTCTACTAATTTTCCATTTTTCTGATCAGGAGTTTTTTCAGCTAGAGCCAAAAATATTTGTTCTTTAGTTAGGCTGTATTTCACGCCTTTGGTTGAATTGGCTAGCACAATTCCGTCATAGCCGATTTTGATTTCGACAATTCCGGCCACGCCATTTTCATTACATTTTTTGATTTCGCTTTTTTCGATTCTTCGTGAAGCATCAGAAAAATCTGGATAGTTGTAACCAACACCTGAGCAAAATAATTTAAATCCGCCGCCAGTTCCTGTTGATTCAACGATGGGAGTTTTAGTTTTAGGTTTGTTACTACGACCAAATTCTTCGGCAATTGCGGCGGTGAAAGGATAAACAGTAGAAGAGCCAACCACATTAATGTGATTGCGGGCAGCAACTTTAAAATCAAACGCTAGGGCTTGGTTGCCAAGGGAAAGAACTGAGATGATAGAAATTACAATTCGCAACATAACCGCAAAATTATTTATCATTAACTAGCAAAATTGAGGGACTCAAAAACTAGGCGGATACTTCGCCATCAGGGCTGAACTTGCGCGCATCATTCAGATTGATCTCTAAAAGTCAATTTCTCTTTTTAAGCCCTCTTTGAAAAAGAGGGAGATTCAAAAGTTAAATACCAAAACCTTCGGCACAAGAGAAGTCGCGAATACCAAAACCGTCGGCTGTCGCGGAGTCGAAACCAAAGGTTTTGTGTTTCGATGCGACGCTTTGTTATTACGCGGTTATGGGTTGAAAATCAAAAACCCGTCAATATTGTGCAATCTTTTCTTCCCTACCAAAGCCACGCTTATCTAAATTAAATGAGAATAAAAGCATCCATAAATAGTCATTTTCTTGCTCTGTTTTTGTTGTGCCTCTTTTTTAATTCTGCTGTTTTTGCCAAAGCTGCCAAGCGCCATGTTAAAACTGCTCCAGAAAAAATTACCATTACTGTTAAAGGCAATGAAAGAGTTGATAATGACAGTGTAACCTCTTATTTGGCTGTTAGTGACGGCAAGAAATTCTCTCAAAAAAGCATCGATGAATCGCTGAAAAAACTTTATGAATCTGACCTTTTTTCAGAAGTAAAAATTTATGAAGAAGATGCAAGTGGCAAAAATCTTATCATCGAAGTTAAAGAGAATCCTGTAATCAGCGATATTAAATTTGTTGGAAATAAAAAGATTGAAGATGACGCTTTGCAAAGCGAAATCAGTTTAAAAAAGCGCTCGGTTTTCACTAAATCTAAGCTGCAATCTGACCTAAAAAGAATTAATGAAATCTATCTCAAATCGGGTCGTTTCTTAACTAAAATCGAGCCGAAAATTATTCAAAAAGATCAAAATAGAATTGAATTAATTTTTGAGATTTTTGAGGGCCAAAAAGCCAAAATCTCCGATATTTATTTTGTGGGAAATCAGGCTTTTTCTACACAAGATTTATTCGATGAAATTTCTACCAAAAAATCTAAATGGTATAAATTTTTCTCCTCTTCTGACACTTACGATTCTGATCGCGTAGAATTTGATAAAGAAAAATTACGCCGATTCTACGGTTCTAAAGGTTACGCCGATTTCAGCACCATCTCTTCCATTGCCCAAATTTCTCCTAATAAAGAAAAATTCTTCATCACATTTTTAATTGAAGAAGGCATTAAATATAATCTAGGCGAAATCAATATTATCAATCATGTAGCCAAGTTTGATGCTTCAATTTTAGAGAAAGAAATTCTGATCAAAAAAGGCAAAGTTTATAACTCAGATCTAATCGATAAAACTGTTGATAGAATGGTGGAAGTGATGTCGCAAAAATCTTACGCTTTCGCTCATATCGAGCCAGTTTTGAAGAGAAATAAAGAAGGCAAAATTATTGATGTTGATTTAGTGATTAACGAAACGCCGCAAATTTATATTGAGCAAATTGTGATCACGGGAAATACCAGAACCATCGATGAAGTGATTAGAAGAGAGTTAAGGTTTCGCGAGGGCGATCCTTACAACATCACTAAAATTAACCGTTCGAAACAAAGAATTCAAAATTTGGGTTTCTTCGAAAAAGTAGAATTTAAAACTAAAAGAATTGCCGCTGCAGGCATTGATTCAGATAAAGTGATTCTAGAAATTGAAGTAAAAGAAAAAAAGACGGGAGAATTAAATTTGGGTATTGGCTATTCTACAGTTGATCGCGCCACTGCCAATGTTGGTATTAAAGAGCGAAATTTATTTGGAACGGGGCGCGAAGTTGGAATTAATGTGCAAAAATCATCTCTAAGATTTACTACTGAACTAAGTTATACCAAGCCTTATTTTATGGGTCGCGCCATTGATGTGGGTTTTGATATTTCCAAATATCAATTAAACAAATTGGCGACTTTGGTTTATGATCAAAGCTCTGACGCCATAGTTTTTCGTGGTGATTATTCGATGACAGAATTTTTGAAACATCAAATTCGCTATTCCTATCGCGATGAAACTGTTAGTAATATCAGCGACACCGCTTCGCAAAATATCAAAAATCTGCAAGGTAATTTCACAACTTCTTTGGTGGGGCAAAGTTTCTTTTATGATAAAAGAGACAGCCGAATTGACCCGAAAGACGGCTATTATGTTTCGATTAGCCAAGATTATGCTGGAGCTGGCGGCACGGTTCACAATATGAAATATGAAGGCTCTGCCGGATATTATTTACCAACTTTCACCGAAGATTATGTTTTAAAATTCTTAGCTCGCGGCGGCGCAATTGATGGTATCGGCCAAGATGTGCGAAGTAACTTTGGTTTCTTTTTGGGTGGAAATACTTTCAGAGGTTTCCAATATGCAGGTTTAGGCCCGCGTACTCAAGCCACCAGCACAACTTCTGGCGGCGATGTAGTCGGTGGTAAATCTTATTATGTAGGAACGGCAGAATTTAGATTCCCGATGGGACTTCCAAAAGAACTTGGAATTAACGGTATTTTATTCAGTGATAACGGTACTGTGAAGGGAGTCGATCAAATCAACAAAAATGGCGGCCCTGTTTCAGATACAGGCTCTCTAAGATCTTCTTATGGTTTAAGCATCTCATGGTCTTCGCCTTTAGGGCCAATCCGCCTAGACTTCTCACGCGTGGCCAAAAAAGAAGCTTTTGACCGCACACAAGCTTTCAGATTTAGTTTTGGCAGCAGTTTTTAAAATTTTTTTAAAATTTTCTCGGTGTTATTCCACTTCTCAGTTTCATTACCTATCTCGGTTTCATTCCTCTTCTCGATTTCATTCCCTTACTCGATGTCATTCCCGCGAAAGCGGGAATCCAGAAGTGAGTTACGACAACAGTAGCAAGATCGAACTGGATTCCCGCTTTCGCGGGAATGACATCGAGTAGGGTAATGACAGTGAGTTTTTGGCTAGTTAATTATAAATCCCTTCTAATTAACCCAACTTTCAGATAAGTCCTTCCAATCAGAGTTAAACTTCTCAATCAATTCTATTTTCCATTTCCTGTTCCATTTCTTTATCTGCTTCTCTCTTTCAATAGCTGAAACAACATTTCCCGTATCTTCAAAATACACCAACATATTCACATTATATTTTTCAGTAAATCCTTCGGAATTTTTTGTTTTATGCTCAACTACTCTTCTCTCTAAATTATTAGTAACCCCAACATAAAGAGTGCCATTTCTCTTACTTGCTAGAATATAAACATAATAACTTTTGGTTTGCATAAGATGGTGATCTTAAGGTTGATTTTGAAGTTTTATTTTTGTGATATTTTTTCTCTCTCGATGTCATTCCTAAGATGCATATAGAAAGAGAGTTTTACCCAATCTTCCTCAATCTATTCATATATAAAGTAGCGCCAATCGCATCAATCTCTTTTCCTTTGCTAGCAATTTTATATCTGCCGCCGCGAGCCACAGGATAAGAGAAGTCGCTACAGAAAACATCGAAGGTAATTCTGTTGTGATAAGAAGAATTATTGTCGCCAAATAGATCAAAACAAACTCTCACTTCGGCAAAATTCTTGGCTAAAAAATCAGAAATTTTTTGAGCTTTTTTAATTTCATCAGCAATTTTTTGTGACTTTATTTTACTAGAAATTTCTTTAGTAAGATTTTTCAAATCTTGGTTCGAAAGCATGATTTTGCTGATTATTTCAGCATTTTCTTCAGCTAAATCTCTGACAGCAGAAATATTTTTTTGCACAATTGCCGCGCGCAATTCTTCTTTATTTTTTACTTTCAATTCAGACAAGAAAACTTCCAAAAAATTCGGCAAAGAAAATTCAATCATCAAGTTATTTTCTTGTTTTTTGCCACTAAGTTTTTTCAAAATTTCTAACAAAATTCCAATAACTTCAAAATCAGATTTTTCTTCATCACATCCTATAATCTCAACTCCCACTTGGGTTTGTTGACGGTCTTTGTAAAGATCTTCACTTTTTGCACAAAGCACATCGCCCACATAACAAAGTTTTAAAGGCAATTTTTCTTCTTGCAGACGACTGGCCAAAAGCCTTGAAATTTGTGGCGTGATGTCATTTCTAAAAACTAAATTTTCTCCAGAAATTACATCAATTGTTTGAAAATAATTTTTCGATTTTTCTTCAATAAAACTATCTTCAAATTCAACCAGCGGAGTTTTGATCAAGCGATATCCAGCCTTTAAAAATGCATCAATCGCGTTATTAATATTTTTGTGATTTTTTTCTGCTTCATCAAATAGCAAATCGTAAAATCCAACAGGCAGTAAAGAAGATTGTTTTTTCATAAATCAGTTTGCGATAATAATTGAGTCAAAAATATGATTTTGAGTCGCGAGTTAAAACCCCTCGGTTCTGCTAGTACAAGAACCGATCCCCTTATTGGGTGGATTATAAATTCTGTAAAAATTTTTCTAAATTAAGCATATCCATCCAAGCTAATTTTTTCTTAGCCGATTGACGCATCAAATATGACGGATGAAACACTGTGAAAGTTTTAATTGTGCGAGACAAAAATTTTGGTGAAAAATCCATAAATTTTCCACGAATATTGCTGATTGGCTCAGTAATTCCAAGCAGCGCCGTCATTGAAGTTGCGCCTACAATTACAATAACTTCAGGATTCATCAATTGAATATGGCGTTCCACAAATGGTCGACAAATTGCTAGCTCTTCATCAGTTGGGCGACGATTTCCGGGTGGTCTCCAGAAAATTACATTGGTGATGTAAAAATCTTTAGCGCGCTGCATATTTATGGCTTGAAACATGCCATCCAAAATTTTTCCTGAATCGCCACAAAATGGAATTCCTTGTAAATCTTCATGGTTTCCTGGCGCTTCGCCAATCACCATAACTTTTGACTCAGGATTTCCGTCACAGAAAACTGTGTTGGTAGCCATTTTTTTCAAATTGCAGCCATCAAAATTTTCAATTGCTTTGCGCAAATCAGCCAGAGTTTTAGAGCCATCAGCCAGTTTTTTTGCTTTGGCTACAATTTCATTCAGCGAAATAAATTTTTCATTTGCTTCAACTGAATTCACAGGAACTTTTTTTGCCATGTCTTGGTTAATTTGTTGAGATTTTTTTGCTAAAGCAGAAAGAGCATCAGATGTTGAAAATACAGGTTTTATGAAAGAATTATTCTGAGGTTCTTGTCTAGTTTCTTGACGAATTTCTCCATAAAAACTCGCGTTATAATCATCATTATTTGGCGCAGAATTATTGGCTGGTTTCGCCACTAATTTTTCCACAGATTTTTCTGCGGGCTTTTTTTTCACAATATCTTTCGCCGTAAAATGATTCTGCGATTTTTCAGAAATCACTTCTTCCAAACCGTTATCAGCGTAGAATTCTAAAGCTTCAGCAATGTTAATTTTTTTCTTCATCGTAATTATTTAACAATCTGCTTAATAAATTTCTGGAAATCATCGGCCTTCTCAAAATTTTTATACACCGAAGCAAATCTCACAAAAGCCACTTTATCCAACTTCTCCAGCGAAGCCATCACAATCTCGCCAATCTTAGAAGAAGCAACTTCCGTCTCATTATCCATCTCAAGCTGGCGCACAATATTATTCACCAATTTCTCAACTTGTAATTCTGAAACCGGTCTTTTTCTCACCGACATTTCAATCGATTTTTTCAATTTCTCAGGGTCAAAAATTTTTTTCTCACCATTTTTTTTAATCACCAAAACTTCACGCAATTGCACGCGTTCAAAAGTTGTAAATCGCGAATCGCAAGCCGTGCAATAACGCCTTCTTTTCACCGATTCACCATCATCCGAAATGCGACTATCTTTCACTTGGGTTTCAACATTTGTACAAAATGGACAACGCATAAATTATAAATTATTTTTCAGTTTTTTCAGTCAAAGCCGCTTTAATAAAGCCATCAAGCTCACCGTCTAAAACGGCCGCAGTATTTCCAGTTTCAAAATCGGTGCGCAAATCTTTCACCATTTGATAAGGATGCAAGACATAGGAACGAATTTGATGCCCCCAGCTATTATCAGTTTTAACCGATTCAGAAACATTTTGCGCTTCTTGTCTTTTTCTCATCTCAAGCTCATAAAGCCTTGATTTAAGCATGTTCATGGCTGTTACACGATTGCGTAATTGTGAACGATCAGACTGACATTGCACCACAGTATTTGTCGGTAAATGGGTAATTCGCACAGCAGAATCTGTTTTATTAACATGCTGTCCACCCGCACCACTGGCGCGATAAGTATCAACTCGCAAGTCTTTGTCTTGAATATCAATTTCAATTTCATCATCAACTTGCGGATAGGCCCAAACTGAAGCAAAGCTGGTTTGTCTTTTGTCATTGGCATTGAAGGGAGAAATGCGAACTAAACGATGCACGCCAGTTTCTGACCGCATCCAGCCAAAAGCAAAACGACCAGAAATTTTTAAAGTGGCAGATTTCATTCCCGCTTCTTCACCGTCTAGCGCGCTGATAATTTCACTTTTAAATTTATGTCTTTGAGCGAAGCGATCATACATCCTCAGCAACATTTCAGCAAAGTCGCAAGAGTCAGTTCCACCAGCGCCAGCATTGATGTCGATGAAGCAATCATTCACATCATTTTCGCCACTAAACAGACATTCAATTTCAAAATTATCGACGAAAGTTTTTAGCTCTAAAAGTTTTTTTTCTATATCTGAAATTAGCTGCGTATCGCCTTCATCTTTGGCTAGTTCGAAATATTCACGATTATCTTTTAAGCCATTTTCAATGAGAAAAAACTTCTGCAATTTTTCTTCTAAAACTGATTTTTCTTTTAAAGTTTTTTGAGCTTCTGCTTTATTATTCCAAAGCTCTGGATCTTCTGATTTTGTAACGAGTGTTTCTAATTCTGCCTGTAATTTTTCTGGCTCAAAGGCACCTCTTAACCAGCTCTAAGGAGGTCTGAATCTGGTTTAATAAAGTTTCTATTTCTGCGCTCATTTTAGGAAAAATATTGATGTTTTGAAAAGCCTAATTAGGTTCTCACTCTTCTATCCTTTCTACTTCTAAAAAAAATTCTACGAAAAATTTATATGACAATTTCAGCAAAAAAATTTGATGTCTGTGTAATTGGCGCCGGTCCAGGTGGATATGTTGCTGCCATCAGAGCCGCACAACTTGGACTTTCAGTTGGTATTATTGAAGCTAATCACTTAGGTGGAATTTGTTTAAATTGGGGATGTATTCCAACAAAAGCGCTTTTGAAATCTTCAGAAGTTAATCATCTTTTACATAATTTAGATGAATATGGATTCAGCGCGAAGGAAGTTAAATTTGATTTCGCTAAAATTATTGAACGCTCTCGCAGTGTTTCTAAAAAGCTAAGCGGTGGTATTGCGGGCTTGATGAAAAAAAATAAAATTGAAGTGGTTGATGGTTTTGCTAAATTCATCAGCAATAAAAAAATCTCTGTAACTAAAGATGGCAAAGAAGTTGCGCAAGTTGAATCAGCTAATTTCATCATCGCAACTGGTGCAAGAGCCCGTGTGATTAACGGAATGGAACCAGATGGTGAATCAATCTGGACTTATCGCGAAGCTATGACTCCAAAGGCTTTACCAAAATCAATTTTAGTTGTTGGTTCGGGCGCCATTGGTGTGGAATTTGCTTCTTTCTACAGAAATATGGGTTCAGAAGTTACGATTGTTGAAATGGCTGAAAATATTTTGCCAGTTGAAGATGAAGAAATTTCTAAAATTGCTCGCAAATCTTTTGAAAAACAAGGCATCAAAATTATCACTTCTGCTGGTTTGAAATCTTTGAAAAAAACCAAAGATGGAGTTACTGCTTCAATTGAAATTGCAGGAAAGCTTGAAGAAATCAAAGCTGAAAAAGTTATCATGGCTGTAGGAATTGTGGCTAATGTAGAAAATCTGGGCTTAGAAAAAACTAAAGTAAAATTAGATAATGGTCGTGTTCAAACTAATCCTTATTTAGAAACTGACGAAGCGGGAATTTTTGCAATTGGTGATGTGGCTGGGGCTCCTTGGCTTGCTCACAAAGCTTCTCACGAAGGAACTATCGCTGCTGAAAAAATTGCCAGCAAGGTTGGTAAATATGATGCCAAAAAAGTTCACCCAATCAAAAAAGAAAATATTCCAGGTTGTACTTATTCAAGACCACAAATTGCTTCAGTAGGTCTTACTGAGAAAGCGGCACTTGCGCAGGGCAAAAAAATTAAAGTTGGACGCTTCCCTTATATGGCAAATGGTAAAGCAATTGCGATGGGCGAAACTGAAGGCTTAATTAAGGTTATCTTTGATGAAAAATCAGGAGAGCTTTTAGGAGCACATTTAATAGGTGCAGAAGTTACTGAAATGATCCAAGGTTATGTCATCGCAAAACAAGCAGAATTAACAGAAGAAGATTTAATGCATACAATCTTCGCGCATCCTACAATGTCAGAGATGATGCATGAAGCAGTGTTGGATGCCTATGGAAAAGTTATTCATTTTTAGAAATTTTTCTAAATTTTCTAAATTAGTTGTTTGACAAATAAAAACTTGTCCTTATTTTCCGCCAGCTCTTTGAGTTTGGTCGGTCTGTTTTAGTTGAAAAACTACTTCTACAAAACCGATTATTTCGCTAGGGAGCTGATTAGAAATAGTCAGCAATTATTATTAAAATCAAAAATTGGTTTGTTGAAATGAAAAAATTATCACTAGTTCTTGCTGCAGTTTTATTCGCTGCTAATGCTAACGCTCAAGCTCCTAAAGCTGAAGTTAAAGCTGCTGCTCCAGTTGCTAAAGCTGAAGTTAAAGCTGCTGCTCCAGTTGCTAAAGCTGAAGTTAAAGCTGCTGCTCCAGTTGCTGCTGCTAAAGTTGAAGCTGCTGCTCCAGCAGTTAAAGCTGAAGTTAAAGCTGAAGAAAAAGCTGCTGTAGCTCCTAAAGCTAAAAAAGCACACAAAGCTAAAGCTGTTAAAGCTGAAGCTGCTAAAGAAGAAGTTAAAAACTAATTTTTAGTTTTTAAATTCTAGATCAGCCAAGCTGGCAAAAGTCAGCTTGGCTTTTTTATTGAGAGCCTATGAATTTTATAGGTCTTCACGAAATAGATTATTCAAGATTCGATATTAATTATATATTTTACTTGAAATTTTTATCTGCATTCGAATAATCCGCCCCTCCGTTTTAAAAAGTTTTGCCGAATTAGCTCAGTGGTAGAGCAACCGCCTTGTAAGCGGTAGGTCGTCAGTTCGAACCCGACATTCGGCACCATCCCCATTCGCAGATTTCTTCAATTCAAATCTTCCTAAATGAATATCATTGCATCAATCACATTCACATTTCTGATTTGTCTTTGGGGTGCAATCATACCGATTCTTTATTCTTTCGCTTTTATTACCCGAAGTTCAAAAACTGCAGATCATGGAGCCAAAGTTTGGGCTAAGTTTGGTTTATGGATGTTAAAAAAATTATGCAAAATTGATTACCAAGTTTTAGGAAAAGAAAAACTACCAAAAGAACCTTTTATCATCGCCTGCAAACATCAATCAATGTGGGAAACTGTGGTGATACATTTAATTGTTAATCGCCCAGTTTATGCCTTTAAAAAGGAGCTTTTGAAGATTCCTTTTTATGGTTGGTATTTAACAATTATGAGTGGCATTACAGTAGATAGAAATGGTGGCGCCAGCGCTTTAAAAAGTTTGATCAAACAATCTAAATCATATTTGGCTAAAGGACAAAATATTGTAATTTTCCCTCAAGGCACAAGAACTCCACTTGGCGCCAGCAGCGAAAAATATCCATATCAAGCAGGCATTGCAGCTCTTTATCTTTCTTGTGGCGTTAAAGTGGTTCCAGCGGCTTTAGATTCAGGAAAATTCTGGCCAAAAAAAAGTGTAAAAAATTCAGGAAAAATAACTTTGGAATTTTTAGATCCGATTGAACCGGGATTGACTAAGCAAGAATTTATGGCGCGTTTAGAAAATGCTATTGAAAGCAAAAGTGCGGAATTAGCAGGGAAATAGAAATTAAATATTTGTTTTTGCTTAAATCCTCGATGTCATCCCCGCGAAAGCAGGGATGACATCGAGGACTTGATTATTATTTTGTGGAAGGATTATTTTTAGGCTCTTTCAAAGACTTCGCCACTTCAGGTGGCATATATTTTTCATCATGTTTCACCAATAATTCGCTTGAAAAAAATTCATTTTTCTCAGCATCAAATTTTCCCTTCGCAACCAAGCCCTGACCTTCTCTGAATAATTCTGGTAACAATCCGCTATAATTAATTTTTAGCTCTGTTTGTAAATCTGTAATTACAAAAATGGTGGTTGAAGCATCAATTTTATTCACGCTGTCTTTTACAACTAATCCCCCAACTCTGATTTGTTTTTGTGAAGTTTTTTTAATAGTTTCTGGCGCTTTTAATTCGGAAGGAGCGTAGAAAAATACAATATTGTCGCGGAAATTTGAGATTACAAAAATCAGCGAGATTACAGAAATTAAAAAAATCGATCCGACAAAAATTAACCTTTTTCTTTGACGATTATTTTTCATTAGAAATTTTTTGGAATTTGGATTTTGTAGTAAAATATTTATATAAAACCACAGATGAGAATCCGCCAATAGCAACTATTGCAACTGTGTAGGCTGCTAAAATATAATTTGAGTAATCGGACAAATTTTCCATAAATAATGATAAGAATTTTTAAGATGGTTGAGAATGCTGAATGTGCAGGCTTTGAAATAATAATTACAACTTGCAAAATAAAAGCCATTTCTTATCTTGCCCCGCTCGCGTTTTTAAATTCCCATATGCCTGAATAGCTCAGTTGGTAGAGCAAAGGATTGAAAATCCTTGTGTCGCTGGTTCGATTCCGGCTTCAGGCACCACACTTTCAAACCTCTCTTAACGAACCAGCTTTATTTTTTCTTGCGATGCTAAAGCAATCGCGCGGGTTCGATTCCGGCTTCAGGCACCACACTTTCAA
>Ga0114975_10000058_pt1 | contig 71741 bp, 54 predicted proteins | sample S_130626_EF_Meta_FD_87031 | JGI IMG/M metagenome (GOLD analysis project Ga0114975, IMG submission 87031) | Freshwater microbial communities from Lake Simoncouche, Canada to study carbon cycling - S_130626_EF_MetaG | ecosystem: Environmental > Aquatic > Freshwater > Lake | place: Lake...
AACGCAAGTGCGTCCGTTAATCTTGTGTCCATAGGGTTCCCAGTATTCAGTACGTACTTTATTTATTTTACGTACTGATACTAGGGCAAGCCTAATTTAAATACTATTACAGTTTTATTCCCCGGCTCCACCTGCGCCGCCATCGCTGCCACCTGAAAATCCACAATAAGTGCTGTTTGATTCTAGAAATTCTTCGTATTCACCACCTGTACCGTCGGCATATACTCCATATTTGTCAAATCCATAACAAGTTTCACGAAGTAATGTACCAGCTGGATCGTAAACTGGTGGAGAATAATTGCAAAACTCACTATTTGGTTCTAGTAATTCTTCGTACTCGCCGCCGGTACCGTCGGCATATACTCCATATTTGTCATACCCATAACAAGTTTCACGAAGTAATGTGCCAGCAGTTGGGTAAGTCGGGGGTGGAGGTGGTGGCGGAGGCGTTGTATTGGATTTATGCCAGGCTCTAACTACAAAGTAATCAGGATCTGGAATGGCCAATGTAACATTAGCTTCAGTCACAGTAGTAGGATGTGTAATTGATAGGGTTTGAGTAATTACGCCAGTGACGTCTGACGCTATAGTGCTATGATCTAATAATACCCGAAAATATAAACGACCACTTGATCTATCAATTTTTCCATACAATTTTAAACGGCTTGACGAATACGAACCATAACCGCCCGGTCCGCCTGAACCACCAACTGGACTGGTATAAAGTAATTGTTCATCATATGTTAATTCTACAAAACCTTTTTGTTGAGAAGTACCCTTATTGTTTAAGCTAACTGTATTATCAATATTAAATTTAATTGTTCCTGTGTTGCTAAAAACGCCTCTCCATGCAGTGTATCCTGCGCCAGCACCACTTTCAATTACATAATCAAATCGAATGTCGCCGCCAGCATTAAAGAAATGTCTTGTTTTTTCATACTTTTCCTGTGAAGTGTCATTGTCATCACCAAAATCCAATGTTATTGAATTTTCATAATATGAATTCCACCGTTGGCCATCGCTTGCCAAGCGATTGGTATGTAGTGTAGTTAATGCAGGATCAACTACGTTACGTTTGGCTCTGGCAGTCTGTAATAAAGAAGAAGCTGTGTTAAAAAATTCAGCAGTGATTGTATCACCTCGCGACACAATATGAATTTCATCGTCAGAGCTGTTTGTTCGTAATGTGCTGATATTGATTCTATGTGCTAATTCATTTACTAATGCAGCCGTAATCTTCTGACCACGAACTGTACTAGGTACAGCACTACCGCCCCAGCCCCAACGAATTGCATTTTCTTGCACGTTGGTCAGTGAACTAGGTCCTTCACCTTCGTGCGTATCAGCAAATAACTCATTGAGTTCATCTGCTATATTATTGAATCGCTGGTGCGTGATCTTATCAGCTTTATTAATTGGCATGACAATTACCTAACGCCAACTGTGGCTTCTACCTTACCTACTCCTGCTCCGGAAAACGCTGATAAGCTACGTCCAATAATGCTCCATGTTGGTTCATCGCCTTGTGCAGCCTGGGCCACTCCAGGTATGTCGCTAGACACTAACCTATCACCACGGTTTACAATACCTTTAACCTTAACTGGAATACGGCCAGCAACAGCAATTGGCAATGCGTTCTTTTCTTTTTTCTTTTTAGCGTTCATTAAGTAAGCAGGACGAGTGGATACAATACCAAAAATATTTGTATCTGCATAATTTGTAGTTTGTGTAATTTCTGCAGGGCCGCCTAACGATACCAACGTACCTGGCTCATAACTAGCATCACCAACATAAATTTCAGCAACGTCGGCAAATTCTGCTTCGACTGCAACACCACGAATTTTAAAATCTCCGCTGGAATTTAAGTTAAGGCCTTTGCCAATTATACCAGTTTGATTATAATCGCCTTCACCTAGGTTAGTTGCACCACTTCCGCAAAATGTTGTGTAATCATATCCGTCTACTTGTGAAGAAGCACCTGCTGGTGTAAAGTCTGCATCAACACTAATAATTGCGGCCATTACGGTTGTTGGACTATTCAACGGCTTAATTTTAATTCTAATACACTTATGTCTCTGGCCTTGTGTGTCAACAATGTTAATTTCTTCGATGCCAGTACCATTGGTAAAAGATAGTAAGTGCTTCCAACTAGCTGGTGTATTCTTTCCGTCAATGTTAAAATACATTTCTTGTGGAGAAAATCCATCTGCTAAGGTTAAACTATCAGTTTTGTTGTTGTACCAAAGCTGACCTTCTACTGGGATTAGATCTGTTCTGTTTCTTCCACCAAAGTTTTCTAGTAAGTGAAGGAAATTTTCAGCAATAATTTCGCCATAACCAAGATAGTTTTTACCCAATAGTGTCAAGTCGGTAGTTGTTGAATCAACTTCACCGTCTAATAGGGTTATCAGGGTTAAACCGTTGCTTTTAGTTATTTCGTATGCCATTTTTTTATTCCTCTTTGGCTAAAGTGCCATTATTATATTTAGTTTTCATTGGTTATCCTACCTGTACTCTTAGAGTATACACAATCTGAATACGCTGTTCGGCATTTTTTTGAATAGGATGAAAGATGAAATGTGTTAATAAACGACCTGTATTCAGGCCTTCAGTTCCTTTGGTTTTTAATCCAATTTCATTGAACTCAAATTCTCCATCAAAAACTGTAGTTGGATCAATTTTGCCACTGGTAGTGTCGAACAAATTATAAATTGAATCAACTGCCTTGGGCTCTTCATAATCTAATGTAGCTGTAACAACAACATCAGCATAACCAGTGCCACTAACGTGTGAGACTGATACATTATCCAATTGATCTTGCGCTTTATTGAAATCAAGTTCATCGACTACTTTAAAATATGTTGGAGTATGTAGGTCTGCATTGATACCAGTAACATTGGGAGTCCTGTATGTAACATCACCATCTGTTGCAATAATGGCTGCGCCACATCCAAAATGCATTTCGCTAATAAAAGTTCCTAGTCCATGTGACAATCCCTGTGCCAATGCTAAACTCATGTTTTCTTTGTGTATTGCGTTTGAGCCTTCGTGCAAAATTGAACCATTATTAAGGTCAATGATTTTGATATGAGTGCTAAACTGTACTGGTAAATGCTGAATGTTCATAATGATATTTAGCTTGTTTTATATAACCCACTTTAACCTTCGTCGGTTAAAACGTGCTCTGTAACCTCATCTTTTATGATAATTAAATTACCAGACTCGGTTAAAATGCGATTTGGCACATTGACAGTTACTGGATTGCCATTTCGTTTGTAGTCAATGACCCTATTAGTAGAGCCTTGTTCTGTGGCTAGATATACTACATCTGTTACACGCATTTTAATGCTTTCATTGATAGATGTATCTATCTCTTGCATAGAACTTGTAAAGGTTCCTTGATCAATGTACTTGCTATGATATGGTTTTACCTCATTGAGGTAATCTTTAATCAGCTTATCTTTCTTATCGTAGTATACTGCAATTTCTTCAAGTTCATTGTTGTTTGATTGGTTCACTGACAAGTATGTTGTTTTGTAAACCCAATCGGCGGCCGGAATCTGCGACAAGCTTTCACGTACCATATCAAAGAATGTCAAATTAAAGTATCCAATATCACTACCAATAAAGATGTTTTCTCTAAGAGCATTAAGTATAATACCAAACATTTCACTGTAATCGCGGTCCCATTGGCTGCTATCCCATAGCTTGGTATCCCATCCTTCCATGTACCATAAATCAACAAATTGGATGGTTCCGTTCTTTCTATAGATTAGATCATATTTTCCATTGTTTATTTTATAAACTTGTTGGGTAATATTATTATCATCAACAATAGCAAAAATTGTTGCACTTGGATTATCTACTAAATCGTCAAACTTTGTAACTCGAATAGTTTCATTGCCAGCTATGTAGTTGTCAACAACATAATCAGCATAATCCCAAATTTTAGTTGATCTATTAGATTCAGGATCAAGATAAATTATTGGGTTTGTTGAAATGTGTACATCAATGATATCTCCTCTTGCCAAAGGAATCTTAATTACAAGTGAATCATTTATTAAGTCAAACCCTGTACCTTGCTCAATTATTGTACCATTTACTTTTACACGGATTGTGTCAGCAGGTTTTAATACATAGTGCAAATAAAATTGGCTGTCTAAAACTCCACTTGATTCAAAAGATTTAGTGATGAAACGGCCAAGCAATGGTATATATGTTCTTAAATTCTTGTCCCAATCAGGCTTACTTACAACATCAATTTTTAATAATTTATCATTGACTGCTTCCAAACAAGTTCGACGAGCTCGTTGTAAATCCTTGAACCAAGTTTGTGGATAAGGTACATAACTGTTACCATATCTGCGGGTTGGATGCAATCTACTGTCGGGCACACGTCGCGGATGTTCTGTTACAAGATAATATCTATTGTCTTCAATTAGGTCTTTGACTAATGCACCTTGTATTAGACCAAGTGATGGTCTAATACTTGACCATGTACCTGCTGGTATATCATTTAATACTTTGAACACACCATATCGACTCTGCCCATCACTGAAGGATTGACCGTCAGCATCCGACTGATGCCAGCATTGAGTTACACTATTCCGAGTGCCATTAATTGTTTTTAGAATTGGCATATCTAATCCGTGATAATCTGATGGAACAGTTACTTTTCTAATAGATGCCTGGGTACGGATATCATAATATGAAATTATATCACCTTCCTTGTAGCTAGAAGTTGAATCCCAGGTAAAGATTGGTTCTGCATGACGATACCCATCATAGCTTACTAAAGAATCACGTAAACGAATATATAGGTATTCGGGTATCGTTGTACCTGTCATTCCTTCACTGACCAAGACGCCAGTGGTGTGTTTTTGCTCTGGATGAGTATCCTGTTCAACTCTGATAATTACGCTGTCTCTGCCGGTAAAATAATCTTGTATATTAGAGATTAAAAATGATGCAGAAGATAAATCGTTATCAATTGGCGAAATCCAAGCAACTCCTTCAGAATCTGGATTATTTAATGTATCTTCAATTGCCTTAGCAGTGTATGGACGTGCAGTATACGTTGGCAATGATGTAACATTACGTTTCCAATAATAATACATTGTTATTGTAGCACCTTCAGGAGTAGTCTCGTCAATTTTACAATAGCGTGGTTGTCCAACGCCACTGCTGTCATCTAGATAAATGCCTGGAGTTTCAAATGATGGAACATCCATACTTGACACCCATTCGTATATTCGTACTTCGCTGTCAACAGCTTGCTTTGCCCAGTTAACTGCACGATATTCAAGTGTGCCTTGCTCGTATTCATTGTAACGAACATAGCTGATATCCCACCATAGTGTGCCAAGTTTTCTTAAATCCCATGGTTCAATAACAGAGCTATCCAGTTGATCCAAATCATCAATGTTATAAACAGCTGGGTCAATTGGTTCTTTATAGCTAATGTATTGTGCCACTTCATCAATTATTTGTCCTTTATATGGATCATAAATTTCAAGTGTTGCCAACAATTCTTGGCTAGCAGTATCAACAACTTGAGCCTTATAGAAACTTTGGGTATCAATAAAATCTTGAGATACATTATCTACCAGCGTTGAAATTAGAGTTCCTGTTCCATCATCTTGGAACTCATACACTTTAAAGTTATATGTTTGAATACCGGTTAATACTTCGTTGTCATCTTTATCAACATAAGCTTTCATTCCAGCTTTCCAGTCATAATAGTTTTTAGTTTCTTCGTAGTCATACGTTGAATCAAATTTCACTGGAAGTAGCTTGAATGCTACAACATTGTATGCAATTGCATCCTGCGAGCTACGTGCGGCTATAGTTACATTATAGTCATCAACCACTGCCTTGACTGCATGTACACTATCGTAACTGCCATCGTTACAGCCTGACAATACAAAATATTCGCCTTCTCTTAAACCATGCGGGCTTGCAAAAGTAACTTTACTTTCGTTTAATCCAGTGTTTAATGCATTAGGACACACTTCCTCAACATATATTGGGCCAAATGTTTGTAGAATATTCCAGCCATATCCAGAGTTTTTAAGTACCCAGAATGATTTAATATTGGCTTGTAATATTGCTGGATTTGTAGATGACCCGCCACTGACTACTACAGTAGGCGAACTTACATATCCTGAACCACCTGTGTCGTTGGTAAATTGTGATGTTACCTTAGATATAACACCATTTGCAATCTTGACTCCTATTTGGGCCCCGTTGCCGTTTCCAGTTGGATCAACCACTTCTACGGTAGCAGTATTGCTAAAGTTAACATTTCTTGCATTTGGATAAATTGTAATATTATCAATATTACCTACTTCCAGTGTATCAGTAACTGCGGTTATAGTTTCTAGCGCAACACTAATTTCAATTACATCATTTGCCCAATATGGATCAATGACTCTGACCAGTGGTGCTGTGGTATATCCGCTGCCGCCAGATACAATCTCGACTCCAGTTAATTTACCATTGGTAATAATTGGATTTGCAATCGCACCAAGACCGTTACCAATTATTTGAATTTTAATATCACTTGGTGTTACAACGTTGCCTTGGTCATTTGGATTAATAGTAATTTCATTAACACGACCATTAAGAACTGATGCAAATGCTCTGCGATACTCTTGCTTGTTGCTGTCAGAGAAAAATACAGTGGGCTTGCGAGAAATTCTAATTGTAGCAGGAGACGTATAATTTTTACCGCCATTGGCAACTGTAAATCCAGTGATTACTCCGTTATCCAAGATCTTAGTAGTAGTAACTTCTTCAGTTACGCTTGTTATAGTAACTGATCCGCCTGTACCAGTGCCGCCTGACAATTGATAAGTGCCGCCTGACAAATAACTTTGTCCAGGAGAAGTTAATGTTAATGTTGCAATTGCTTTACTTGCACTAGATTGTCCAGAAACAGTAACAGTTGGTGGCAATGAGTCAACATAACCAGCACCTGCATCTACTATAACATAGGATGCAATGCTGCCTCCATTTGCTGATAGGATAGCTTGTGCAACTGCTTGTCTTGGAGTAACAGTTGATTTAACAGTATAGTTGAATAAATTTACTGTTGCACCAAAAGCTGTATTTGTATAGGCATGTGCAATTAGATCTAAAATATGACCAACTTCTGTTCTTACAATTTGTATATTAGAAGGATCATTGTAAAAAGAAGTAGTGTCGTTGTCGCCATTGGACATTCCAAGTCCTATGTATGCCTGTACTGCATTGTCAATTAATTGTGATCGTAGTCCAGCTGTTATTTGTGTGGTAGGAGACCACTTCAATCCGCTTCGGGCTACTGAACTCTTTGTATAAGTCAATCCATTGACCGTAAATTCTCCATTGGTCACTTGACGCAATGTGCGCGGTACGTTATCAACAACGTAGGTATTTGCAGAACCAATATGTCCTTGCATTGCTATATTTGCCTGATCAATTAGTGTATTGACAACTGTATCAGCTTGCCATAATTGAACACCTACATTTCCCCACTTGGTGGCAATAGTTTCATCACCTTCAAGATTGTATAATACATTTTTAAATACCGCAGGATCAATGTCAAAACTATTGGTATTAAATCCATCAATCCATGCTATCAATTGATTGGCAATATCTTGCCCGACCAATTTATTTTCTTGTTCAAAACTAACTGATGGTGAATAATTGACCGTTTTTGTAATTGTGCCTTGATTGTTAGGTGGTGCAATAGTAACTGTTGGTGGTGTTACATATCCTGACCCTGGTTGAACTACATTAACATTCGTAACAGAACCATTTTGCACAACTGCGGTAGCTGTTGCTGATTGCACAGATGCAACTGTGGCTACTGTGGCAATAGCATCAACCGGCGAGTCAGCATTATTAGTATTACGGATACGTACAACATCGCCAACACTGTATCCTAGACCGCCGTTTTTTAACGTCAACGATTGAATAATTCCTTTCTTTGACACATCTCCTGTTTGAATTTGGTCTTCAATGATCGGAACCAATACAGCACCGGTTCCATTGCCAACAATAGTTATTTCAACGTTGTTTCTGGTATAATTATTACCAATTGTAAATTTGCTTACTCCAGGTGCAGTTGGTTTTACTTTGCTTATGATTCCGTTACTGTTAGCACCTATTTCGATTATGTTTTTGTAATTAATTTTGTAATTGAAAGCTTCTAAACGTTGGCCATTTACTTTCAGGTAGGTCTGTTTGGTTTCATAATTTGTACCAGACCGATTAACTGTGAAAGCCGCAATTTTACCATTGGCAATTTCTAAAATGCGGGCCGATGCACCTGTGCCTCGATCTGATACAAAGCTAATAGTGTCACTGACCGTGTAACCTTCGCCACCATCAATGATAGTTAATGTATCTAATTGACTTTGAATAAACTGACCCAATGAAGTATGAGCATGAGTACAGGTATAATACAAGCCGTTGCGGTATACCACATCATTTATACTGTAATCAACTCCAGGCGACCATGCGCCTCTGTATTGTCTTCCTTTTTTGTTTGTTAAACTGTATGCAAAATCAGTGACCCAAATTACAGGAAGCAGGCGAGAATCAATATCCACTTGTTCATACAAATCTGGATCAATTACACTTGTACTACTAGCAGGAATATTGGCTTTGGCTCTAAATAGTACGCCACCACTCCAGGCTAGGTCATCAACATTGTATGATTTATTTCTGCTAAATCCTTGAGCACTAAAAATATCCCGTGTTGTTAACGTATCATAATATGAAATACTGTCTAAGTTTTCAAATTTATTTGATTGGTCTATTTTTTTAAAATCATCAATTGTAACTGACGAAATATTTCTGTGTTGAATATCTACATCAACAATACTGGCTACACCTGCACTTGGTAGCCATGACTGTGTTTGTTCTAAAGTGGTGTTTGTTGCTCTATTAATCTTAATAAAGTTAAATGGATCTTGCGGCTTAGTAACCCAGCGTCGGTCATTCATGTTAATATCAATGATATTGTCACTGAGCTTGTCAACAACGCCGTTGCTTAATCTTACAATTTGACGATTAGTTGATACGTCACTTTTACGAACTTCAAATTCCCATATCTTTTGATCTTTGATATTGCCAAATTTTCCAGTATTAAATAACCATTCTTCATTGACAACAACGTCCTGGCTTCTTCCAGGAACATCAATATTAACGTCTCTAAATATTGCATTAATTGCCAAGTTGGTGCCTGCAGAACTTTGCAGACCTTGTTGATATAAATGAGATTGTGTTTTATCTTGGATAAGCTCAGTTAATACAGTGGCTTTGACTGGTACTACATCACCGCGAGCAATTATTGATTTATATGTATCAAATGCATTGTTCTCGGGAAAGTGGCTTTTTAATACATCATTACTTAAACTATCAAATCCAGGCAATAGCCCATCGCTTTGAATTATAACACCTCGAGCATGTGGACGTCCGTCCCACTTAGTTGTACGTCGGCCGTTCAATGATAATACATCAAGTCTATTGTTTGTTTGTAAATCTGCAACCAAGTCGCCAAACTTTGTAACCAAGTTCACATAAACAACATGTTCGTATTCGCGTTGTGCTAGATCTGCAAACAATATCTGTTCGCCTGTGATTGGTGTAATCTTATCTACATTTTTTTCATAATCACGAGTAATCAATAACTCACTGGCCAATGCCGAACGTCCATTGGCAAATAAAATTTTGCCAGTTCGTCCCAAATCAGCATCTAATCTATCTAGAGTACCAGTGGCATGATAAATTTTTAATCCATTGTTTGTCACAGGACCAATTATGCAATAGTTGTTGTTGTCCCATTGTTCATCAATCCAGGTGAATGCATCTAGTGCAGCCTGTTTCCAATCTGTAATTGTGCCTCGACTGTTAATTTCGTCAAGCAACAGGCCTTTTGATTTTTGGCATTCTCCTAATCCTAGTAAAAGAGTCAATAAATCTTGTTTATTAGTAATGTATGTGCCGTATGGTATACGAATACTAGTTGGAATCCAATTTAAGTATTCTGTAAAATCACCCGAGCTGGTTGAAATGCTTCGACGAGAAGAGATTTGATTTATTGAATTATCAACAACTGGTGCAAATACATCAAACCAATGATTTGATGGATCATATCCGTATACTCGGAATCCGGCGTCATCTTTTTCAAGTCGTACTGCACTGTATCGTAATTGCTCCATTGACACACCATTGTTTAATGTCATGAAGAAATCTTCATCTGGCACATAACTACCAGTTTGAAACTTTGCATAATACATCTTCAATGACATACGCGAGTCAGCAAATCCTCCCAAGGCAAATTCTAGTCTAGGAGCAATTGACATCAATTCTTCCAATGGATTCTCACCAGGTAGGTTAAATTCTCTATACGCTTCAAACAGCATTGCACCAATTCCAGTTACTGGTCTACTTTGTGCAAAGTAACTAGGATTAAATGTAATATCTCCCCTGGCTCTAGGACTATTTGTTGGAATTGTTCTAACAAACGGATCAACCCCAGATTCAACAAAATCACTGATTTTAGAATAATCATCCAATGGTTGCATTACAGTTGCCCAGTGACCTGCAACACTACGACGCCATGCTAATTCAGCAGGACCTAGTGCTCCAATTTCCCAAGGTAAACGTGCAATGTCAGCAGTTGGTGCAAAATTAATATTCCATTCGCCTGGAGCCAATAGTTTACCAAATTGATTAACTGGATAAGTTGTAAAGCTTCTTGCAAATTCAGGTACTGTGGTTTCTGGTGTGCCTGGTTCGGTGACAATACCATGTTGCAGTGCTCTAATCAGGGCCTGACGTTTACTTGCGTTTGTCCAGGAATAATGCAACTCCCACCAAGATGGTGCATCTGCATACCCTAAGGCTTTCCATGGCGATGTATGTAATTGGTCAGTTCCAAATAAATCAATATAAAAGGCTCTCCAGCTTTTGCCGTTATAGTTCCAAGTCCATGCATTGTCTGAGACATAATCATTGCGGTCACGATAATCTATGTTGTTCATTGCATACCAGGCAATTTGTGCATTTGCTATAGTTGGCGATACTGTAGTGGCCAAATAATTACTATTCAATGTGTTGCCCTGGAATATGCATCCTAGGTAGATTCTATTTTCAAACTCTAAAATAATTTTATTTCTAATATCTTCTTCTGAATTACCAAATAGTGCAATTTTAGATCCATTATGTAATTGTATAAACTTACTTGTATTATCTCCCCATGACTCAGTTACGATTTGCGGAACGTATAATTCCGCTAGGCCTAGCTTGGTCGGACTTGCAGGGATGCCAGTTAATAATTGTAATGCATTACCGTAATAGATATCAACACGGTCTCCAATGGTCAATGCTTCATTGAAGATAATCTGATTGTTGACAATACTAAACTGAGATGCAGATATTAATTCATCGTTGACATAAACATATACATGGTCTGTTCCGTAAGCGCCTTGGTATATACTATCAGTTCCGGTATTGATTAGATAATTTGTATTTTGTACAGCAACATATCCAGCATAGCGCATTGCATTTGTACTAAATGCAACGCCACTGATTGCATCAGCTGAACTGAATGTGATTCCTAATAGTAGTTCTTCTAATATTCTATCTAAACCACGACGTGGTCCAAATTGTTGTAAGTCTAATAGATTGTTATTAGACTCAATCTTAGAAATAAATTTTCTATACCAACGCCAAGCGGATACGGAACGTGCTGTTGCAACGTCCTGAACTGTTGGGCTCAATCTTGTGCTAGCCCAGGCGCTACGCATTGCACTATGATCTACCATTAGTGCGCCATTAAATGCTGGCAGTTGAGGACACTCAATCCATTGTTGGTCGTCAAATAATTTATTACTGTTAATATTTGCAAGCATTGATGATGCTAAACGACTGACTGTAAATTTACCTAGACTAATATCCTGAGTGGGATTAAGTTCAAATCCTGGAATTGCAGAAATACTACTGCCAGCAGGTGCATTGATACCCTGGTGACATATTTCTAGTTTACCAATGCCGTTGAGCAATACTCTGACAGAGTCAATGGTCAGATCGGTATTGCGAGTAATATTAAATGCATAATCAATTGGTAATCCGTTTAACTTTAACTTAATATTTCTTGGATCATTCTTGACATTAATGATTCTGATATAAAATTTCTTCCCAGCTATTGATACTGTAAGCAAATTTCCCGAAGTTTCACTGACAGTGAAACCAAAGACACCATTCTGATTGATTGGAACAGTAACGGTTGTACCGTCTTGACTTGTAATTGTTGCTTGGGTTGGCTTACTAGAAATGTAAGTTTTAAAAGTTACTGGCTCGCCTAAGGCTGCAATTGCATGATTGTCAACCACCTGTGAATTGTCATCAGAATGAGCAACTACTAGATTTCCATCTTTGGTATGTAGTACCCATTCGTATGTAGGCCATGCAGAGTTATCAATTTGAACTTCAGTTTGCCCATTAACATCATGTAGTTGGGTTACCCAACTACGCAGTCTAAACCAGGCTTTACGATAGCCAATACTTAATTCGTCAGCAAGCTGACCTCCTTTAAAACGTCTAAAGGAATATGGTCCGCGAATGTTTTTAGTACTGCGATTTTCTTCATACGTTGATTGTTTATGCAATGTATGATTATAAACAATATCATACATTGCATTTTTAATAGTATTATCCTTGCTTAGTTCTGTAAATTGACTAGGCAAAAATTCTAAATTATAACCGGACTCATTGTCGTACAGATCTCCGTCAGCAACCTTAATAATTGTGGTATTAATTACAAGTGGTCTGATTGGGTTTGTACTTAACTTGACCTGGTTTGCATCATATAATTCAAAACGAGGTTGTTGAGTCCAAGTTGAGCGAAAACTGGCTAACTTTGCTTCTCCATTGAACCAATAAAATTCATTGAGGTAATAGTTGCTTGATGAATACGGAGTATCAACTACTACTGCTCTGCCGTCTGACGGATGTTCATAATGAAACAAACTGGTTACATCACCATTATTAAAATAGGTAAGAATCTTGTCTTTGAAATTTCCATCAGCCAACCATAAAATTCTTAGATCCTTTAATAGCACACCTTCAATTCTATAATTTATTGTAACAGTATGGCCTGGTGCTGGACTGTGGTCAGCAAGCCATTCAATTCTGTTCCCTTTTACTTCATATATTACTTTATTTTCTTCGTCTTCAATTTTCTTAAAATCAACAGTAGACACTCTGTTTTTGTCAACTGCAATCTTTAAACGATCCTTGAATTTAATCTCAACATAAAGGTCTGGGGCGTACTTTAACTTGTTGATTAAATCTACATACCGTGTGTCAAGTGCCAACGATCGTTCCGTCTTTAACTTAATATTAACAATATCAATTGGAGCCACAACATTGCTATCTACCACTAGATTTGGCCAGGCGCAATATGTTACGCCGTTGTTGAATAATTCTAATGTTCTATCAAATTCAATAATTGGGCGCGATGCTTTATTATTGTTGTTGGCAATTGCACTAAATTCTAGCCCTAAGAAATCTGCAACCTGTTGTATTACAGTTTTATGGTACCATACATTAACTCGGCTGTGTGCATTACGATTCTCAGCACCAACTTGTTCGCACACATAATGCTTTTGATTTATGCCACGAATTGCACCATCCCACTCAACACTGTCCCACGACACTGCTGTTTCGTCCCAAAGGGTTTGTACTGCCTTACTGTATACTGTATTTGTATATTGATGTGTGCGACCTAATAATTGAATACCACTGTGAGAACCAACTCCGCTTACTTGCCATCTGCGAAGAGTATTTAAAGCTGGATCATTTAAAAAGAAATTGTTACAAACAACTGTAATTGTGGCGCCGGCTGCCGGTCCAGTTGTTAACCATTTAATTGTATTTCCAAGAACAATGAAATCTACACCGTTTTGTTTGTTTTCATTGTTAATACTAATGCGAACATTAGTTTTGTTATATGCTGTTAATTCAACATTCAATGGCTGTTCAACTTCACCAGTGGCAATCATAGTAAAGGTATAATCTCCGTTGATGCCACTGGCCTGGCCTTCTCGAACTTGAAAAACAATTCTCATTCCATTTTTTAATTCTAATTGTTTTCCATTGGACTGAACTGGTGTTACATAATTACTTTTGCCAATAATATCATTCTGTATATCAATCAATTCTTCAACTGCACTGATATAAATTACCGGCATCCCTTGTTCAATCCAATAGTAATCTGTCCAATTGACAAATTTATCTGAATCAATGGGAAGGTCAAGTACACTAACAGGAACAGGAGTTTCGTTGGAGCGATCATTCAATTCCCATGCGTCAGCAATGTTGTCTGCTGTTAGAGCTTTTGCACCATTGTTAGTATAAACTACTAGACCTGCTTCTAATTGTCTACGTGCCGTTGGATGTGGCAAATAATCTTTTACTACAGTTTTACTTGTGTTGCGTCCGACTGAAAAATTTAAATCTTCCAAGGCGCTTGGTTGGAATAAATCTTCTGCTACTGCACTTAATACTTTTTTATTTGTATCAGTACGAAAGATAGTTGGTAATAAACCTGTAACCAATGGAGCAACATATTCTCCATTGGTTTGTCCTGGATATGTTTTAATTCCTGCATCAGAAGGAGTTAGTGATTTTGGGTTCTTTTCCATTTTAACCTTGTGATATAACAACTGGTGCAACTAGGCTTGTAATAACTTCAACGTCGGCCACAGTAGCACTACTAATAAACAATTCGTCATTGTCGCATTTAATTTGAAATAAATCGCTTGATAATAATCCTGATTGTCTTGGTACCAGAACAATACTGCTAATAATACCGCCCAGGTCTTTATGAACCCATGCTGCCAAGTCAGTGAAGAAGAAAGTTTCTCCAAAATCCCAATTATCTGCCGCAAAATATCGATTAACACTAGCAATTACACGACTGCGAATTTCAGCGTCGCTGATACGTGTTCCGTCACTTTTTGTAACACGGAACGCGGCGCGATAACGAAGATCGCTTCCACTACCAAATAATACTTTATAATTTACAGGATGATAAACAATACTATCGCTTACACTCTTATATTGTTCAATGCCTTGCATTAATTTACCTAATCCATAAGTTGTCAATGGCAATGGACGAAGACCGTCTTTTGCGCCAGCGGCAATCCATGCTCTAAACGATTGATTAAATGATGATGTTAATACAAACATGTCAATGATGTTGGTAGTTGACGAGTCAACTCGATTATCACGTAATGGTACATGATTATATTGTACCTTTAACTTTTGTCTGCCAGTTACATTAAAATCGCCATTGGTTTCTACTGGAACAATTGTGTATTGACCTGGTGCATCAACAAATTCCTGACGTTTCATTTTTAAATTTGTATCTAATGTTAAGCCAACCAGAGCAGAAATGACATCTGGATTTTTAGGGACCAGAGTATCTAATAGTCCTGGAAGTAAAACAGATACTCTTTTTGGGTCGTAACGGCCGTCATCAAGTCTGATATAGTCAGCAACGTCTAACTCGCTTTGCCCAACAATCTGTCCGTCGGCTACTGCTAAAAATTTAACAGAATCTTTAATCAAACGTTTTGTAGTTTGATCAAGTGCTGTGCCAAAACGCTGATTATGGAAATCTAATTGACCAGCACTGCCAAATACTGTTTGGTCTTTGCGTACTTCTGCTGACCACATACCAGCATTATAATAAAATCGAATCAACCAACCTGCGTCGGCCATTGGTGTAATAGTGTCTGGCTCAAAATCTTTATTGATATCGATATTGTCAGCTGTAATAACAAACCATCTATCTTTCTTTTGATCGTATTTTAATCCAAAGCTTTGTTGACTATTCAATTGTGCTGTAATGTCATTGACCTCATTGAGATTAAAAACTGTACGTAAGTTTGGAATCCACTTTTCAGCTGTGGCACCATCTGCAACAATTCCATCTAAAAACACAGCACCAAGTCCATTTGCTCGTAGTCCACTGTTGTTGCCATCGTTATCAGCCAGACCAAATCCTTCTCGATATACATCTAATATTTTAGACCATTTAGTACCAAAATTGACCAATGAATTTTTACGCAAACTGCGTTGTTCCAATATAACACTACCTTTACCAATTCTAATTGGAGTTTTGTTTACGTCGTCACTTGAGTAAAAATAGCCATGACTAGAATTTGTTGTATAATCAATATTTTTCCATAATATACTAACTACGCTACTTGCGCTTGTTACTCGAGGATAGGTTTTTGGTTCACGATTTTTATAATAGAGTTGGTGAGTTCCTCTATTCAATAATAAATTCTCTGCCCAGGTGATAATTCCATTTGTTCCGGCTATTTCACTTATAGAATCCTGAAAGGTTGTTTCTGTAGTGTACAAAAATCCGTCATCGGCAAAAGTCAATACAGGACGATATGTACTGGTTGGATCTTGTATGTCTGCGTACATGCTTTGGCCAGCGTATGTACGATTAATTGTTTGAATTTTATCAACTCCGCCAATTCTTCCTTCAGGAAAAATGTTGTAGTCGCCAGCAGTAATCATACGGTCTTGACTGGCAGCCGTACGACTGGCACGATTTTTAATTTGATCTATTGACTCGCTGGCAGTACTGCTGACAACATTTATTAAATCAAGTGTGCAGATTAAATCCTGCTCTAATCCCTGTCCGTCAACATAACGAATAGAAACTTGCAGTCCCGATACATCATTTGTAGTAAACACTACGCTTTCATTTGCACTTTGACGATACCAAATACGAATGTTACCAACAGGAATTTCGGCAAATGTGCCATCGCCGAACTTAATTGAAATTGCATCATTTTCTCTGGTAATTACTTCGTAAATTTTTCTAGTATCTTTATTAATTGCATTAAACGCAATATTCTTACCAACAGTACTTGGAACCTGAGTCCATGTATCTAAAATTTTACCTTGTCCGTCAATGCTTTGTACCCATACGTCAGTTTCATTGATGCTACTTCCAGCCAAGTCAATTACACGATTTTCAACTCTTGATGTTAATACATAGTCTTCATATTTTAGATTACCCTGCTTAAACATAAAGAACCAACCGTTAGATACATTAGCATAACCAGTACCATCATTGTTAAACAATGCAGTCATGTAACCATATGGATTAGGTTCGCTTTCAACTGCCAAATGAGAATCAGCATCAATCATCATTGGCAATAATTCACAGTCGTAGCTTGTGCTATTTCTAGCACTTAATGTAAATGTTTCAACCATGCTTCGATTGTCCGGCTGATCAATTTGATATAGTTGACGTACAACACCATTACTAATAATACTGCTGATTGGGCGGCCAACAGGGTTCCCTTTGTTTAATGCTTCGTTGAGAATAGTTGTGAACTGCTCGGCAAAATCTGGATTCAGTGGGTCTGCCCACACAATGATTTGTCCAGCTAAATTTGCACCCTGACTGTCATATAAATTTTGTGTAGTTTTAATTGCAGATACACGTAAGAAGCCGCCAGCGTTGCCGTTACGGAAAGGTTTATATCCCAATTGACGGGCAATACTTAATACGTTTCCACGAACTCTGGCAGTATCTAAGTATGTTTCACGCAAATTTAAATCACTACGGAATGCTAAATTTTGTCCCATAAATGCCAGCGTGTCAATCAACGCAACATATTCACTGCTATTAATAAAGTCATTGAAATCTTCAGGATAGTTTACCTGGACATGATTTAATAATGCAGTACGTAGACTTTCAAAGTCATAGGCTTTAAAGTCTGGATTAACCAGATAGCGATAGTTGTTTAACCAAGTTTCGGCAGCATATAGTTGCCCAAGTCTGCGAGTTTGACTCATTTTGTTGTTGTTCCTTTATCGTACGTCAACGGTAATATCACAGTTTCATCCGTGGGCACATACGTAACTATTATCTCAATATTCAATGCATTGGGACCTTCTGAAATTGACACACTTGCAAGAGACCATCGTGGGTCATTCTTAATAATATTACGTACATCTTCATCTATTAATCTTATAGTTTTATCATCAAGCGGATCAAACAATAATTCCCAAACAATACTTCCAAATTCTGGCATCATTACACGTTCGCCGCGTCGTGTGTTAAAATGATTTAATAAGTCTTGGCGAGCAAGGTCTAGGTCGTAACGAGTAGGGGATAAGAAACTGGTCCCAATTGAACTATATCCTCGAAATCTTGATTTAAAAACTGGCATAAACCTATTTACCAGTTTTTATTATCCTGGGTTTTATCAATCGAGTCACTCCCCTGGAGAACCGTATTTGTCTTTTAATTGTTGCTCTGTTAGTCGCGAACCCTGAGGTACTTTTCCGGTGTTCAGCCAAGTACTGCGTTCATACTGTCCAAATTGTCGAGGTGTAGGAGCAGTGTATGCCGCTTCAACTTTGGTTCCTGTTGATGGCCCATTTCCGTCAGCAGTTCTCCAGGCGCCATTTTGCGGATTTCTAGCTTTATTATTAATAACAGCATTAGTATCAGATTTTACACCGGCTGTCATACGACTGGCCGCTGATTTATTTGCGTCATCTGGGTTGCCGCTGCCTGTCATTGCATATCTTGCTTCGCTGTTCCTTTGAGTTGAACTATTTGAATACGATGCATTAGCCCAAATACCTGCAATGTCAGAATTTGTTGGTTTACCGTCGGGCTGTTTGGCGGCAGCGGCCACAAGCTGTGTTGCCATGCTATTTGCACTTGATGGATTTCCATATGCCGCTATAATCAATGCATCGACTTGGGCTTGAGTAATACAAACTTTTTTGCCAGTGGATTCTTTTTTCAGCGTACTGATTACTCCCGGAGCAACGTGCCTGTCAACAATTTGTCTGCTGGCTGTTCTTGCTTCGACTTCACTGGGACCAGCCAGTAGTGCATTCTTAATCTGACTGTCAAGTTTACTAGCAGAGTTTTGTGGACCAAAAATGTCAATTCGAGTCCCATATCCTATACTGTATCCTTGATAATCACTATATTGCATACCTCGATAAGCTTCACGACTCATCATTTTTTCAAAGCCAGTTTCACTAAGTCTTGATGCACTAAAATCAGCTACACAATCAATTGCATCTGCTGTTGTAGGTGGCGGAAGGTCTTCGTAGCTTTTTGGGTCAGGTGTAATTTGTGGATTACCTAAATTATCATCTTGTGCAACTCTGCCAGGAGGAGTTGTAATTTGTTCGCCGCCGGTGCGTGATACATGTCCACCGTACGGTTCTGCTTCTGGAACTCGACCTGCAATACTTTTACCAACTGTTGTATTTGTCACCAAGCTGTTTTCTTGTGGCTTATCTGCTATATCCGCAGTTGGACCGTTAAGGTCTATACGTAGTGCAGTTGCTTTAAATTGGCTGTCTGCATAAACGTTCATATTTTGATTACTGGTCAGCTTCATGCCAGTTGTTCCAGTTGCGTTGAATACTTGGCAAGCTTCCATTTGAATGTTATTGGTTGCAACGGCATTTATATTTGCTGCCGCTTCAATGTTAATATTATTTCCAGCATGTAAATTAATACTTTTTTCTGCGGCAAAACTAATATCCCCGGCGGCATATATGTCTACGTTACCTTCTTTATCAAGTTGCATCCATGCACTACCATTGGCATTAATAAAGTAGATAAATCCTTCGTCATTGTCCATTATCATAGTGTTACCACTATTGGTACGTAAACGTATCTGGCCACCATTGCCTTTTTCTCCGTCGTCTAACACAAATTGATGTTGACCAGGTGTTAAAAAGCCGTATGCCAGGCCAGGATGTTTATCTTTATCTCTAAAAGGACCAGCATTGCTATGGCCGCGGCGCAAATCGTTTTCTAATCCTTGCTTTGATAGTATGTCACTTAGTAAATGTTCTGGTCTATTTTCTTTTTGTGGATCTTTTGTGTTATATCGGTTTCGTTCAGACAATGGCTTTACTTTTCCGTTGTGTGTAGACCCGCTTGCCACTGCTGGAATAGAGTGTGTATGCCCGTCATGTGGCAAGCAAGACCACCAAATACCCTGGTGTGATTCGCCGTTGATAAATGCACAAATTACATTAACATTTTTATGCGGAGGAACAGCCCAAAAACCATATCCTTGATTTGTTTGTTCATATGCAGTGGCATTATTTGCTTGTGATTCATCGGCTGTATTACTGGCTCCTGCAAATGGCGGGCAATATCTAACGGTGTACCAACTAGATGCATCGTCTTCTCTAGCTGTACTAAGTTGTGGAATCCATACTCGCAACCGGCCAAGGCCTTCAGGATCTGTATTTTCTTTTATCTTGCCAAGGAAGATACCAAAATGCTTGTTACTGTCAGATGTGCTGCCGGTACCTGCTGGACTTCCTCCTGATGAATTTACTCTCATTGTAGATTACCTTTTTTTACTTGTACCATCTGCATTCCAGCCACTTGCGTATTTTGAATCCCATACTTGCTGACCTTTCCAGTCCTTGGAATCTGTAGGACGAGGCGGAACATTATTACTTGGATTAGCTGGATAATCTTGGCTTGCCCTTGTGTTGCTTGCATTAGCACTAGGGAACGGTCCAGCATTACTAGGGCCTTTGCCAGCACCAGTGCCACCACCAACAGCTTCTTTGTTGCCAGCAGGACCTGCTTTTTTACTCCACGGATTAGATAATGCATCTCTAAAACATTCTAATTGTGATGTAAACTTACCTTTAACAAATTTATTAACAACTTTTTTAATTGCATAAATTCCAGTGACTGCATCTGCGTTTTTTAAAGCCATTAGATCAGTTGAAGTCCAGTCGACAGATGGAACTACTGCTTCAAACCAAATAAAAGGTAACCAGTTATGACTAGCAGTTTTTTTGCGTTTCTCGGCAAGTTGCTCCTCGGTCAGTTGTTCCTTTTCATATTCCCATACATCTTCCTCCCAGGGAGGAGTTCCTGGCTTTCCTGGAATTTGAAATAACCAATATGGATCACCAACTGTTTCTAAATTTAAACTAAACATGTCACTGCCACCAGTGGCTTGATTATTGCCAATTTGTCTAAAAATGCTGTATTCTTGGGCACTCTCTTGATATACAGAAGATTGCTGACTAGCTTGGTCAACAGTTGTGTTCATGTGGTAATATCTAGGCATGTGTGGCCACCAGCCTGGTTTTGCAGTAATTCTACGTTCATCACCCTTTTTAAAAGGAATGTCTTCTGCATAATATTGAGTTTGACCGTCGCCTAACTTTTCAACTTGTCTTGCTTCATTGCAGTTTATGGCCTTAGATGTTGCTTTACCAGCTTGGCCTTTTTGTGCAGGTTTAGGAGTAGAGCTAGCGGCAATGGGATTACCATTTTCATCAATCCATAATGGTCTTACATTACGCCATAGGTTATCAATTTTAATGTCTGCTGAGATTACTTCAGTGTTTTCTCCAGTGTAAATCCATTTATATACTTTTCGCAATAGTCCTTTTTTAATCCAATTGTCTACACGTTTATCTCTGTTTCCTTGATCTTGTGCATCTTTATATTCTTGCGGACTAATAATATTTTTAGCATCTTCCTTGGTTGTGATAAAGTAATGCACTTCATATGCTACACTACCAAGCTTGTTATCAAATATAACTTTGCCACCTTGTTCTTGTGCCTTAGAACCAGAGATGATACTGATATTTTTCATTGGCATATGAATGGTATCTGGTTTAGTATCAGTTGCGTTAAATTCTTTTCTCTCTGGAATACGATGTAGGAATTTTAACAATTCTTTACTGTTTGTCATTGACCCCAAGATAAAAGTTTGAATTGATGTGCCGGTGTTGACTTGAATTTCTCCCTTATACAATCCCCACAAATGAGCAAGGTTTGAAAAAAATCCATAATCAAACTTAAAATTTGTTATGTCTTTGTGTGCAGAAATTTTATACTTGTGGGGATAGCAACGTAATCCACTATCAACTTTATCTTTTTCCCGCTTGTTTAATGCTTCTTGAAGTTGTGAACAAAAACTTCCAATTGAATCTGGATGACCTTCCATCCTAAACCCTTGTTCTAAATTTGTAAAATCTGAAAGTTTGGCATTGCCTAAGTCTGGGTACATTTCAAAGTCGTATGTACTTCCTTGATAGTTAAGCGACATCTTTAATTGTAGTAACTTAACGTACCAACGGAATACTAATTCTTCATCGTCCCAGCCTTTACATGTCACTGGCATATCACTATTATCATATCCGGTAAAGTATACTTCTAATAGATACACTGCGTCACTGTTGTTGGGATAATCAAGTGCCATAGCAGATAAACTAATTGCTTCAATTAATCTTCCGCCAATTGGCTCAATTAACTTACCTTGAAATTTATGGAAATCTTGCATTGCATAATTGGCAGTCTCATTGCCCGTTCCAACAGTTTCAATTGTTAGTTCTTCTAAGAAAACAGTACCAGTACCCCCGGTTTCCCAAACAGTAATACCCTTTTTAAAATCATAAGATCTTTCACGTCGTGACTTGGTTGATTCGCCAGACGGCATCATAGTTAACCTTGTATTGTAGGTTACATTTCTATAGTTTTGTAAAGGGTTATAATGAGTATCGGGCAAGCCGACATCGTTGTTGTACGTTGGTTTTTCTGCCATTAAATGACTCCGCTGATATCAGTGCGAGAAAGTACACGAAGGACCATGCCTGCTTCTAAATCTCTAATAGGATCTTGTAACTGATTTCTGTTTAATAAAACAATAACCCACCAATAATTACTGTTGCCATAAAGATCATAACTTAGCAAGTCTGGCCTATGCTGATGCTTTGGTGTAACAGTATATAACTCAGGTGATTTATTTCTAAGTAGTTCTCTGACTTCAGGGAAGTTTGCAATATCTAAATAGAAGTCAGTGATAGGTGTAAATGAATATTGATTTTTTCCAGTTGTTGCCATTAGATATACCCATCCCCTAATAAATCACCTTTAAGGAACTTGTCTAGGGTGTAATTTTTTACCGTGTCAACTAAGTTGACTTGCACAATTAATGATACTGACATTTCAAATAGAACAGGAACAGCTTGTTCTCCATCAAACAATGATGCTGTGATATAGTCAACATCGTTTGGATAATCATATTGAAAAGTTTTGACAACTACAGGAGTATTATTATATAAACCGTGTGCATTCAATCTACCAATGGGTGGTGGTGTACCCTTCTTTGAATCTTCACGACCATAATACATGCTGGTAGCAGATCTAAGTATATGGATTGCCTGTAATGTTCTTGTTGCTTCTGCTGTATCTCTGCTGAACCACTGGCCAGAAATATTAATTGTTGGAGTTGCTCGACTACCAAATGCACTAGGCTGATAATTGGTATGTTGCAATTCCCAGGTACTGTAGTTGACCTCAATGCTTTGCCCAATGCGAGGAGTACTTGGCCACTGAATTGTGCTACCAAGAGCTTTGAACTCAATTGTAACAGGCGAAGATAAATTTGCCACGTTATGCTCCTAACTTGGCATCAAAAATGCGTTTAAGTTGTTTATAAAACTCTTGACCATTTGGATAAAGTTCTTCTATGATTTTTAATCGGTCTTCATCAGATGATTCAGTGTACATTGATCTGATCGCGCTGGCGCTGTTTACTGTTTTTCCCAGAATAGGAAACTTTACATCAGCAACAGGAATAACATACCCATGACCTGCTCGAGTGCCATCTGTGTTCTTTTTGTCTGAAAATGGCATTAACTTGCGTTCGTTGCCTTTGTATGATTGAAAGTAACTAGGAGTCCCATCTTTGAGAGGTGCAAATCCAAATCTTGGATCTTCGGCCATGTCTTTTTGTCCAACACCAAATACTAATACATCCTTGCTTGGATCAAGTCCTAGTTTACCTGGTAAAATCCTTGGAGAATATGGAACTGTTTCTTCAATGACATGATCAGCTGGTACGCCTGCTGCCTGCATCATAGTTAGCTTTTCACTAAAATCAAATGGGCTTGTTCCTGGTACAACCTTGCCGCTGGTGGTAATATAAGTATTTGCAATGCCAAACTTTGAGGCAAGCTCGCGAAACACTTCCGCATGTCCACGATGAAACGGGTGGAAGCGGCCAGCATATACTGCAATAATACGAGGGGCTATATCAGTAATTTTCATGGTAAATTCTCCACTTGTATTTACCGTTTGTGTTATATACCTACTTTACCTATTGACAACCTTAAACTAATGTGCTATACTAATAGCAAGGAGCATACACTGTGGAAGAAAAAACAAAAACAATTTATCTTAAAAACAAAGATATCTTAGCAGAGATTCATCGTAGTAAAATGAACTATTGCTGGATGGAAAGTAAAGAATTTCAGCAATATGATTATATCACTTCCGATTTAAAAACAGTTCATAACAGAAAAACTAAATTATGTCCCGAAGGTGCAATTAATCTAGCACGAGAAGCACGGGCCACCAGGTTGAGTCAGCAAGCACATCAGGCCGCATTGGCATTATGGGAAGGTAAGGCAAGTAACAAACCCAAGGCTGACGAGTTTGCAATTGATCCTAAAACTATTCCAACATCTGATTTAGTAATTAGGGTAATGACCTGGGACCATATTCCATTGGAACCTGGACGTAAAAATAATCCTAAGAGTTTGGCTGATCATCGATCCAAAGTAAACTTTCCTCCATTTAAGCATTTTGTACTTAATGCAGATGGATCTTGGCGTGAAGTATTACGTAGTCATTGGCAGGGTGACTTGGAAACTGGCGAGTTCTCTGTTGACCATGGTCGTATTACCAATCGTTTGGGTGCCATGTTTTTGAAATTATGCGAGCGTTATAGTTTACGTAGTAATTGGCGTGGCTACAGTTATGTAGATGAGATGCGAGGCCAGGCTCTTATTCAACTTACACAAATTGCACTTCAATTTGACGAAGGCAAAAGTCAAAACCCATTTGCGTATTATACCGCCGCAGTTACAAACTCATTTACTCGAGTGCTTAATGTAGAAAAACGCCAGCGTGATATTCGAGACGACATACTGCAAGACAGTGGTCAAATGCCATCATGGACTCGACAAATGGACCATCAGCAGGCGCATCTGGCAGAAGTTGAACGACTTAATGCACTCAAAGACGCAGAGAAAGCGGCTGCCTTATTAACTGACGATGTATCAGATATCTTAGAAGAAGGGGAAAGTATAGATGTCCAATCAATTCCGTGATCAAGAAAAATTTATGAGGGCCTGCGATCAAACTGTTGGGACCCTTAACGAAGAGCAGTACAAGCTTTATCTAAAGCTAATGAGAGAAGAATTTGAAGAGCATAATGTTGCGTATGCAAATCGCAATGCCGTTGAGGAATTAGATGCTTTAATTGATATTCTTGTTGTTACCATTGGTGCAATCCATAGTATGGGTGCCGATGCAGAAGGCGCATGGAAAGAAGTCATGAGCACTAACTTTGCTAAGATTGACAAAGAAACTGGCAAGGTCCGTAAACGTGAAGATGGTAAGGTTCTTAAACCTGTGGGTTGGAAATCCCCCGAACTTGCACAGTTTTTAACAAAGAAATAATCATAGTGTCTTATTGTTTAAGACCCATGCTAGTAGAGGAATTGCAACAATTGGTCGGGCATTCCTTTATTAGCATGTTTCAGTTAGAGATGGATGCATATCTTCAACCATACAGAAAGAATGTTATTAAAGGCAGGCCTCTTAGTATGGGCAAAGAGTTATGGGAATATGCCGTAGCAGATAGTATCGTCGATGCAGAATGGTGCGGTGCTGGTAAAGGAATTGCCGATGTTAGTCTTGGCGCAGATATTAAATGCGACGTTAAGAGTGTACAAATTATAAGCAAAACTACAACCGAAGCAAGTATGTATCAACCATTGGCATTACAAGAAGGTGCTTCAATTGACTTTACCAATAAAAATAAACAAGCATTATGGAATCTATTTGTAGGTGGTTGGTTAAAAAAGGTATCTGAAATCAATGACTATTACATGTTAACTATTTTTCGAGATCATAAGCTCAATTGCTCATTGGCCGGATTTAAGGTAGATAACAGATCCATAAACTTTTTAGACAGCGACTGTAATTTTACAAAAAAGTCCATGAAAATTTCTTCAATCATTGATCCTGCATTTGCCAACATCAAAGCATATTTAGGTAAAACCAGATTGGAAATTAGAATCACAGACGCAATTTTTAATAATCCTGCGTATACCATGAACATATACAAATATGAAGCATAACGGCAAAATATACTGTATACATATACTAACGGAGATGTTATAATACACCTATGACCCAATCTTTTAAAAAAGCTGTCTGCTTTACAGACATACATTTTGGCCTACGAAATAATAGTCGTAGTCACAATGACGATTGTGAAAACTTCATTAAATGGATGACACAAGAAGCCAAGAAGGAAGGTGCTGAAACTTGCATCTTCCTTGGAGATTGGCATAATAATCGTGCAAACATTAATGTAAGCACTCTAAACTATACAACATCTAACATCAAATATCTCTCAGAGAACTTTGAAAAGGTGTATATTATTATGGGTAATCACGATTTGGCCTATAGAGAAAAGCGAGAAATTAACTCACTTCCTTTTGGTGATTATTTGAATAATGTTGTACTAGTCAATGATGTGTTAACTGTTGGCGACATGACTATTGTTCCTTGGCTAGTTGGTGACGAATGGGAGACAATGAAAAAGCTCAAGAGCCGTTATGTGTTTGGACACTTTGAACTGCCTCACTTTAAAATGAACGCCATGGTAGAGATGCCGGATCATGGAGGTTTAAACGAAGGACATTTTCCTAACCAAGAACTTGTGTTCTCTGGACATTTTCATAAGCGTCAACAACGAGGTAATGTAGTATACATGGGAAATTGTTTCCCGCACAACTATGCTGATGCATGGGATGACGAACGTGGATGTATGTTTTTAGAGTATGGCGGTCAGCCTGACTTTAGAATATGGCCGGCTGCACCAAAATTTAAAACTTTGACATTGACTCAGGCAATTGACCGTCATGAAGAACTGTTTGATAGTCAAACATTTGCTCGTGTTACCATTGACGTTGATATTAGTTACGAAGAGGCAAGCTATATCAAAGAACAATGGGTAACTACCTATAACATGCGCGAGCTTAGTTTAATTCCTGGTAAAACTGAGGAACATGCAACTGAGTGGGAAGGTGGAGAAATTCTCTTTGAAAGCGTAGATGCTATTGTACTAAATCAGATTCAAGCAATTGATAGCGATGTCATTGACAAACAAATTTTAACCAGCATATATCAAGGGCTCACACATTGATCACTTTTAAAAATTTAACAATCAAGAATTTTATGAGCGTGGGTAATGTTACTCAGGCTCTTCGCATGGATCAACATAGTTTGACTCTGGTGCTTGGTAATAATCTTGATTTGGGTGGCGATGGTGCCCGTAATGGCGTTGGTAAAACTACCATGGTCAATGCACTAAGCTATGCATTGTTTGGCGGCGCATTGACTAACATTCGTAAAGAAAATCTCATCAATAAGACCAATGGAAAAAATATGTTGGTCACTGTTGAGTTTGAAAAGAATGGCAACAAGTATATTATTGAACGTGGACGTAAACCAAACTTATTAAGATTTATTGTTGACGACCACGAAGTTAACGAAGCAGGCACAGATGAAGGTGCTGGTGAAAATCGTGTTACTCAGGAAGCGATTGATCATGTGGTTGGTATGAGTGCTGACATGTTCAAGCACATTGTTGCTCTTAACACATATACACAGCCGTTCTTAAGTTTACGTGCAAATGAGCAACGTGACATTATTGAAGAATTGCTCGGTATCACATTATTAAGTGAAAAAGCTGACATCCTTAAAGAACAAATTAAAAACAGTAAGGAAATGATACGAGATGAGGAGTCACGTGTTAAAGCCTTACAAGAAAGTAATCAACGAGTACAGACCAGCATTGATGATCTTGAAAGACGTTCGGGTGTATGGGCTCGAAAAAAGTCTGACGATATTAGAAATTTCAAAGCAGCCATCAACGAACTAGAAGGCACAGACATTGATGCAGAGCTTGATGCACATCGAGCATTGGTAACATTTAAAGAAAATGAAAGTCGCCTAAAGTTAGCCAATAAAGAACTTGCAAATCGTCAAAGCAATGTTAAAAAGTTAGAAGATGCACTTGCCGTAGTTTGTAAAAATTTAGAAGATATTAAAGAGCATCGTTGCCCTAGCTGTGGACAAGGTGTGCATGATGTACAGCACGATCAAATGACTGCATCAGCACAAGAATCAGTTTCTATAACTGAAAAGGCTCTTCGAGATGAACATGAGTTGCTGGCTCAAGCAATTTATATGGCACAAAGTATTGGCCAACTCGGAAACAGGCCAACTACAAAATATATCAGTGTTGAGGATGCTGCCGCTCATAAAAATAATTTAGAAAATATCAAGAAACAACTTGAAATCAAGAATCAAGAAGATGATCCTTATCAAGAACAAATTGAAGCAATGCGTAACACTGCCCTTGCTGTGGTCAGCTGGGATGAGATTAATCGTGTAAGTAAACTTCTAGAACATCAAGAATTCCTGCTAAAACTGCTAACTAGTAAGGATTCGTTTGTTCGAAAACGTATTATTGAACAAAATCTGGCATACTTAAATCACAGATTGGGTCAATATTTAGATAGGTTACAATTGCCGCACCAAGTAATTTTTAAAAGCGATTTAGAAGTGGATATTAGTCAACTTGGGCAAAGCTTTGATTTTGATAATCTGAGCCGCGGCGAAAGAAATAGGTTAATTCTAGCACTAAGCTGGAGTTTCCGAGATGTGTATGAAAGCTTTACAGAGCCAATGAATCTTATGTTCATTGACGAGCTAGTTGATTCTGGGATGGATAGTGTAGGCATTGAAAACTCAATGTCTGTACTAAAATCCATGGGAAGAGAGATGAATCGCAATATTTTCCTTATTTCGCATAGGGATGAACTGGCAAGTAGGGTAAATAATGTACTCATGGTAGTCAAACAGAACGGATTTACCATGCTGGACACCGATACACAGGTGAATGAAATTACATAAAGGAAAATTAATATGTCTACTCCAACTCATGCCGCACTTGTTGCTCTATTAGATACATACAAGGCAGAAAGCGAAAAGTTTAACAATGGTGCTGTCAAGGCCGCTGGAAGCCGTGCAAAACGTGCTCTACGCGACATTACAAAAATGGCTAAGGTTCGTAAGGATGAAATCCACACGATCACTAATCCAGAAGGTTCCGCTCGTCAAGCTGAGAAAAAGGCTGCTCGCGTTGCCGCTAAGATTGCCAAATAATCATTAACTTAGTTAATGACTTGGTCATATCAAGGCACTGAAGTTATGGACTTACCCGACGACACCGTCGGGTTTGTCTACTTAATAACAAACACAGTTGACGGAAGAAAGTATGTAGGTAAAAAGTTAGCTAAGTTTGCTAAAACCTCCTACAAGGTAGTAAAGCTTAAAAATGGTACCAAGAAGAAGAAAAAGATTCGTAGCAAAATTGATTCTGATTGGCGAGAGTATTATGGCTCAAACGATCACTTAAACAAAGATGTAGTAACCTTAGGCAAAGAAAAATTTACACGCGAAATATTACATTACTGCAATTCAAAAGCAGTGTGTTCGTATATTGAAGCTCGAGAACAATTTGAAAGAAAAGTTTTAGAGTCAACTGATTATTATAACGGTCAAATTTCGGTTCGCGTACATGGCTCACATATCATAAACAAACTATAACACCGGCTCCTTTAGTTCCCATAGCGTCAATCGCACACTAACACAATACTCCATCTCTACCGATAGGCTTCGCGCAGGCCGGTTGTAATGCGCCCTAAACCTGGACACACGTATCGCAGGGACGGAAATTGTGCGCGGTAGCACAGACTTATCACCACTATCCTTAACAGGACGTAAGTCAAACGGTATGAAACTGGCTTGGTGTAAGAATTGCAAGACCAAAATGAGTAGGCTCTGTTGAACTATTACAACCTACAAGAATACAAGAACAGTTTGGATTGTTGTTGTGTTCTGCGTTATTCAAGTCTAGTGTAAAAAGGTACAGCGTAACCGCCTTTACTGTGCAAACAGTTGCTTAATCCAAAGTGGCATAGGGGTCTGAGTCAAGAACCAAATGTTTTCCTTAGCCTGTCAAGGCTAAGTGTGACTAGATAATCTAAGTCAAGTAATCATAATGTTAGTAAAATTTAAATCATATATCTGTATAAACAATACAAAATATAAACTGTAAAAATACTAATTAAAAAATGAAATGAATGAGCAATCACGAAGTGATGCGATATTCAAGGGCGAAGTACTTCGCCCGATTAAGATAATACATTATCTTCTAGCAATACCTTTCTTACCATACATTGTTTCTGTACGTTCTTTAATTGTTTCACTAAGGACTAATCTTTCTAAATATGTCATGTCCCATATGGTCTCTGGATTAATAGAACCCCATACACTTAGTTCTGACACTTCCCTTATTAAGGCTCTTGAGTCTGCTTCTATACCCTCGATAAAGCGAGCAATGCTGGCTCTATCAAGACCTAACATCAAGAGCCGATTTCGAAAAAACTTGTTGGGTCAAACAACATGTCACTGGTGTAGTCTTCACCGCAATAATCACAATGTACCTTAATTGTTTTAATGATACCATATTCGTTAAAACGTTTTACTTCTTGATCTAGTCGTTCATGACTTGCTCGATCTAAATTCTTAACCCATTCAGCGATATGGCTTGGGTTTGATACTTCTGTACCGTCGGGTAACATAACGCTAATGATACATTCACCCATTGTTTCCTGACTCAATGATACTAAATCATTGTAACCCTTGTTGGCAATTGCAGCCTTTTGATCAATTGTCATTCTTTCGTCTACTTCAGCCGCCTGTAATTGACGCATGGTAGTAAATTGCACACGTAACAATTTACTTTGTGCTTCCAGTGTGTATGGTTTTAAATTTACTTTGATACCAGAACCTAATGTAACAATGCCAACGTCATCGGGTACATTACGTAGTGTACCTAACACACTACCAAGTCCAACAACCACATGTTGACTTTTATTTTGATCTTTACTTTTACTTTGATTACATCCGTGATGAATGTTCAAGCTCATATCGTCACCATAGCTGGTCATACGCATTGCAACTAAAATTGCATCAACATCAGTTGTTGGAATTTCATTTACGTTTGCAATGTCTGGACATACAGAAGTTATAACATGCTTCAATGCTTCGCCGTTGAGCAACGAATCTGGATTTTTTAAAATCAGCTCATCTTTAGCAGTCATTGGATAAACAGCCAATTCTCCGTTGTCGGAAAGCTTTGGCGGCGTTTTATAAAATCTCCCCTGGCTTGGAAGTTCAATATAGGTACCTGGTCGACGGTAATATTGTGACAACGGATTTGCCGAAGCTGACTTTATTGGTCTATTAAGTGGGTTGGAGTTATCCATGTAGTTAATCCTTGTTGGTAAATAGGCTATAGGTGCCAATTTATATTAAATGTATTTATGTGGTGTTTTAACCAATATTAGGACCAAATCTGAATGAGTGATGGAATAACAAAAGACGAACTCAATGAATCCTTAGATAGATTCTTTAAAAAGTTATCTGAATTGTCGTCTACTGTAGGCCGCGGTGGACCTACAGGCAATAAAGCTGGCTCAACTGGTGGAACTAAAGCAAAAACTCCCGATACTCCAGAAGAACGTGCTTATGCAGAAAAAATTAAACGTCTAAATAAGTTACACGAAGCTGGTATTAAATTAAGTAGCGAAGATGCAGAAGCATTAAAAGAACATACCAAGCAAACAGAAGATCTAACTGATGCCACAAAAGACCTAGAGTCTAGCATGAAGTATACCAAGAAGCAACTGGTTGGCCTTGGTAAAGACATGCTGACAGGCAATGGCAGTTTAGGAGAAGCATCGGGACGATTGGCCAGTATATTTGAAGATAGTTCAAGTCGTGCAGGCCGTGCAATTTATGGATTTGCCGCTGGAGCCAGCTTTGCATTAGGCGCAATGGAGAATTTTGCTAAAAGTGCCGCTGACATGGGTGCATTTGCGGACCTTGGAGCATTCAGTGTTGGATCACTTAGACAAGCCAAACTATTAAGTGGACTTGGTGATAGTTTTATTAAAGTTATTGAGAACAGCCAAGGCGGGTTCAAAGCATTTGGTTCAAACAGTCAGGCAGCAACAGAAAATTTAAGTAACTTGGCACGTGGCCTTCGTTTAGGGTCATATGCATTAAACAGTACACTACGTAAAAATCTTGGAACAGAACTGGTTGGAACCATGAACAAGGCTGCCAAGTCAACCGCAGCCATGGGACTAAGTCAAGAAGACCAAGCTAACTTGATGGGAACAATCTCCTCAAATGTACAATTGAATGCAGAAAACGAACAAGATGCACAGCGTAAGTTGGTTAAACAATACGCTGAAACTGTAGATTCAGCACGTACACTAAGCAATACATTTGGTACCAGTGCAAAAGAAATCCTAAAAAGTATTGAAAACTTTAATAAGAGTACCGCAGGTAAAGCTGCCGCATTACAAGGTGTTTCTGGTGCTCAAGAAATTAAGCAAGCACTGGCCGCTGCCGGTGTACAAGGCAGTGAAGAGGACATGAACAGAATGGCTCTTGCTTTGGCCAAAGGGCAAGGCATGGGTGTAGCTGGAACTTATACTACTCCTGAATCAATGGCAAACTTGCAAGCAGTTTCAAATGCAGTTGATCAAGCTAAACAAGCAGGCGGCGGCAAAGTTACAGCAGAAGGTCTTAGCCAAGGAATGCAGTCTCAGCGTGGTACATTTGAAGCAATTGGCCGACAACGTCAGGACTTGGGTGCCAAAGGTCAAGAAGGTTTATTTGACACTGGTGTTGCTGCCGCAGAACTTGCTAAAAAATTAGATTTACAAGCCAAAGCAGCCGCAGGTGATCAAAAAGCAAGAGACGAATTGGCCAAACAAGGTACAACTACCGAAGCAGATAATATTCAAACCATGGATAGATTAACTGGTGCTCTTGATAGTTTACGTGGATTTATTATTGGATTAACTGCATCTGTAATAGGACTAACTGGCATGCTTGCCCCATTGGTATTAGGTGGCGCAGGCGCCTTAATTGGCGGATTAACAGGCAAAGGCGGCGGACTATTAGGTGGTTTACTTGGTAAAGGTGCAGGAGCCGCTGGTGCAGGAGCAGCCGGAGCCGCTGGTGCAGGAGCAGCCGCTGGTGGCGGCGCAGGTAGTGCTATTGGTAATACCTTAGGCGGATTAGGTACTGGGTTAGGAACATTGTTAGAAGGGTTAGGAAAAGGTATCGGAAAAGGTGCTTCTGCAATATTAGAAGGACTAGCAACTGGCCTTAAATTCTTTGCAGATCCAATGATTTTATTAGGTGCCGCAATCCTTGGCGGCGCAATTACATTAATTGGCGCTGGTATTGCAGGTGCCACGTGGATATTAGGTAAAGCATTACCAACATTTGCAGAAGGACTTGCTTCGTTTGACAACATCAACGGTGACAATTTAATTAAAATTGGAGGCGGATTAGCTGCCATGGGTGCAGGTGCAGTTGTATTTGCTGCCGGTATGGCTGCGGCCACTGCTGGTAGTATATTAACAGGTATCATGGGCTTATTTGGGGCCAAGAGTCCATTGGAAAAGGTAATGGAATTTGTGCCTTATGCAGATGCTATCAGTGCATTGGGGCAGGGCATGTTAAATTTTGGCAATGGTATCATTGCAATGAAGACTGGATTGGCTGGATTGGCTGGTGTTGATATATCTAATTTAACAACCTTATTAAGTGACAAGGGTCCATTGAGTAAAATCAAACAATTTGCTGAAAACTCCAATAGTGTCAGTATATTAGGCAAAGGAATATTAGATTTTGGTAATGGTATCATTGCCATGAATACAGGATTAGAATCATTAGATGTAGAAAAACTAGCAAATTTCAAACAAAACTTAACTGAGATCAGTAGTTTAAATTTAGGAAACTTATCAAGCATTGGGTCAGTTATTGGATCTAATCAAGTAAGTGTTGATACATCTACTGTTCCTACTAAATTTGCAAGTGATGCTATTAATTCAAACCCTAATGCTAGTAACATTGCTCAAAGCACAGTAACTCCGGAACTAATTGCACAATTTACCAGCTATCTTTCAAACATACAGAATGATTTGCAAGCAATTAGGGGTAATACAAAAGGATCACCTTCTGTTGCTCCGGTAAGATTATCGTAAATATAATAGGTAAGTAATTTAAAGGATAACATATGAGCTGGCGTAAACATTTTAAAATCTGGGACCCGGAGCAAGACCTAAGTCAAACCCAAGGTCGCCAGGGAGCCGGATCATCTGCAAAATTTTCAAGTTGGTTACAGGAAGTATATACTGGTCAGCCAAATCGTGTTGAACGATATGTTCAATATGACCAAATGGACATGGACAGCGAAGTAAATGCCGCATTAGATACCATTGCTGAATTTTGTACACAGGCAAATCCAAAAACAAATCTGCCGTTTAGTGTTGTATGGAAAGAAGATCCTACTGACAGTGAAAGCACCATTGTACAAGAATCAATGAGAAAGTGGTGTGCAATTAACACTATTCATCAACGCATTTTTAGAATATTCCGTAGTACTATCAAGTATGGCGATCATTTCTTTTTACGAGATCCAGAAACATTTGAATTGTATTGGATAAATCCATGTGATGTTAAACGAGCAGTAATTAATGAAGCAGATGGCCGTGCAGTTGAACAATATGTTATTGCCAACATACATCCAAACTTAGCAGTCAAAGTTGCTACAAAACCAATTGAAAGTGTAAAAACTCTTGCAAGCACTGCAACAACCAGTGCCATGGGTCCGTATTCAAATCCATCAAACTATTCAAAGCCAGGTAGTCAAGGTGGAGAAGTAGCAATTGATGCAAAACATATTATTCATATTACATTAAACGAAGGTTTAGATGTTAGTTGGCCATTTGGCGGAAGCATCTTAGATAGTATCTTTAAGATTTACAAGCAAAAAGAACTATTAGAAGATGCTATTATTATCTATCGTGTTCAACGTGCCCCAGAACGCCGTGTTTTTTATATTGATACAGGTAATTTACCAGCGCACCAAGCAATGGCATTTGTTGAAAGAGTTAAAAATGAAATCCATCAACGACGTATTCCAACACGAACTGGCGGCGGCACAGCACTAGATGCAAGCTATAATCCATTGAGTATCTTAGAAGATTTCTTCTTTGCTCAAACAGCAGATGGTCGTGGTAGTAAAGTTGAAGTGCTACCAGGTGGACAAGGACTTGGAGAGATTGACGACTTAAAGTTCTTTACTAATAAAATGCTTCGTGGCCTACGTATTCCAAGTAGCTATCTACCAACTGGCCCCGATGACACTGGCGCACAATACACTGATGGTAAACTTGGAACAGCAATGATTCAAGAATTCCGTTTCAATAGTTATTGCCGCAGATTACAAGGGCTAATTGCACCATTTTTAGATAAAGAGTTTAAGGTTTTCTTAAAGAATCGTGGAGTAAACATTGATAGTTCAAGTTTTGACATTGATTTCTTAGAGCCACAAAATTTTAGTGCGTATCGTGAAATTGAAGTTAATAATGCTCGTGCAACTACATTTACTCAGCTTGCAGATATTGCATATCTAAGTCATCGTTATAAATTGAAAAAGTTCTTGGGACTGGATGATGATGAAATCTTAGAAAACGAACGCTTATGGAAAGAAGAGAATGCTGACGAAAAAACAGCAGTTGCTGGTAATGAAAGTGCCGGATTCTCTGCTACTGGATTGTCAGGACCATCTGAAATAGACCTTGAAACAACGGGTAATTTAGAAGCTGGAGCCGAAGCCGAAACTGAAGCTGGTGCAGAAGGTGGCGCAGCCGAAGAAACTGTTCCACCAGTTTAATTTTTAAACTTTTAGATAAGTAGTTTTATGAGATTTAACGACTTAATTAGAGCTGAAAATGAAATTGAAGAGGAGATTGATCCAGAAGTTGCATTCTATGGTGATCTCCGTCGAAAACGTCTGACCTTAGAGCATGTTAATCGTTTAAGAAAATTGCGCGACATGCGCGATTACGAAAATAAACAACGTTTAACACTAGTACGAAAAATGTATGCTAGACCCCCAGCGGTCTAATACATGATTTGTTAAAAAATTATTACTACTTTTGTCAAAAAAGTAGTTTTTTCTGCCTTTATACCTCATTTTCTGTGCGCCAATAGTAAGTAGTTATTGGTGCATTGGTACTCTCGTACCCCTTAGCGCAAGGAGAAAAAACAATGAGCAAAACCATTTTAGAGCAGGCACTTGATCATCTTCTAAATAAAGAAGAAGATAAAGCTAGTGCTTTGTTACATGACTACTATGTAGGCATTGGTCGTAAAGTATACGAAGACATTATGACTGATGATATGGCCTTAGAAGATGAAGATCACTTATCTGACCTTGATAATTCAATCGACGAAGTTGATGCTGATCTAACTGAAGAAGGCGAAGATATGGATATGGAAGCCGGTGAAGAAGCCGGTGAAGAATTAGAAGCCGAATTAGGCGCAGAAGAAGCAGTTAGTGCTGATGCGGCTGATGTAGCTGATGCAATGCTAGATGTTGAATCAGCATTAGCAAAGCTAAAGGCAGAATTTGAAGAAATGATTTCTGGTACAGGCGATCACGACAGTGAAATGAGCGCACCAGAAGGTGAAGAAGAAACCGAAGAAGAAGTTCAAGACGAAATGGGCGAAAGCTTAGAAGAGTCATTGGAATTATCTAAAGTTTCAGCACCAGATAATAGCGACAAAGCTGATTCAACATCAAGCCCAGTTGCTAAACGCAATCCAATGATGGCTCGTCCAGCAACTAAGTTTGGTGGTTCAGCCAGTGGTGACGGTGTAGCTAGTGGTACTACCCCAGCTAAAGCCCCATCATCAAAAGATATGGCCAGCACAACTCGCCCAGCTATGAGTAAAGTAGCTAAGCCAGGTGTAGCACCAGGTCGTGAAGCAGGCTCAAGTCAGTCAGACTTGCCAAGAGGTTAAACCATGACGAACCTTCAGCCACTACGTGAAAATTTAACATTTGATCAAGCAGGTATGGTTGTTGAAACCAAAGACACTGCTAGTGGCGGTAAGGATCTCTACATGAAAGGTATTTTTATTCAGGGTGGTGTACGTAATCACAATCAACGTGTATACCCTGTAAACGAAATTGCCAATGCTGTAGAGAGCATTCGAAAACGACTAGATAGTGGTTTCTCCGTTCTAGGAGAAGCAGATCATCCTGATGATTTACAAGTAAACATTGACCGAGTAAGTCATATGGTTACTGAAATGTGGATGGATGGTCCCAATGGATATGGTAAGTTAAAACTTATTCCAACACCAATGGGTAACATTATCAAAACATTACTTGAAAGCGGTGTTAAATTAGGTGTCAGCAGTAGAGGATCCGGTAACGTACAGGAATCTGGTAACGTTAGCGAGTTTGAAATTGTTACTGTTGACGTGGTAGCACAACCTAGTGCTCCAGAAGCCTATCCAACAGCAATTTATGAAAGAGTAATGGGAAGTCGTCGTCGTGCCGCTCTAATGGATGTGGCCAGCGCGGTGAACCACGATAGGTCCGCACAAAAATATCTTGAAAATGAAGTTTCAAAATTCATTTCAAGTTTAAGAAAAGTCTGAGGAGATTACTATAATGAGTCAATTTACAGAAATGCTCGGTTCAGTAGTTTTGTCCGAAGAGGTGCGAGATAACATCAACACCGCTTGGGAAAAACACTTAGCCGAAAGCCGCGAATCAGTAACGGCTGAATTGCGTGAAGAATTTGCAACACGTTACGAGCACGATAAAGGTCAACTTATCGAAGCTATGGATACGTTGATGCAAGATACCATCAATGCTGGCGCAACAGAACTAAAAACTCTACGCGAAGAAGCAGTAGCACAGCGTACCAAGTATGCCGCTAAAATTAAAGAAGATGCCAAGTTGTTACAAAAGTTAGTAACAGAAACTCTTGCAAAAGAGATTGCTGAACTACGCACTGATCGTAATGATCAGAAAGCAACAATTGGTCAACTTGAAGAATTTGCATTACGTAAACTAACAAGCGAATTAAGCGAATTACACGAAGATCACAAAGCTTTAGTAAACGCTCGCGTTAAGTTAGTAACAGAAGGCCGCAAAGCCATCGAAGAAACACGTTCAGCATTCATCAAGAAAGCATCAGATAAAGTGAATGGTCTAGTAACTGAATCGTTTAAGAAAGAAATGACACAGTTAAAAACAGACATTCGCGAAGCAAAAGAAAACAACTTTGGTCGTAAGATCATGGAAGCTTTTGCCGCAGAATTTATGGCAAGTAAGTTTGCAGACGGTACAGCCGTTAGTCAGCTTACACGTAAAATCGAAGAAATACAATCAGAACTAACAGAGGCTCACAAAACAATCACAACTAAAGAAGTACAAATTAGCGAGTCGCTTCGTCGTCAGCGCATTGCGGAAGATCAAGCACAGCGAGTTCGCGTAATGCAAGATTTATGTGCTCCATTGTCAAAAGACAAGAGAGGCATTATGGAAGAGTTACTAGAAAGCACAGATACGTCTAAGCTAAAAGATCAATTCCAGAAATACTTGCCATCAGTCCTTAACGAAGAAATTCGTAAAGACAAGAAACAACTTGTTGAAGGACATCAATCACAGAAGACTGTGGTTACAGGCGACAAATCAACAACAGTTGATTCCGCCCCAGCCGATGCTGATGACACAATTCGTCAGCTACGTAAACTCGCTGGAATAAAGAATTAATATAGGAGACATACAAAATGTCACAAGCTCTATTTGAAGCAAAAAATTGGTCAGTTACTAAAGAAGCCCTTTTAGAAGGTCTATCTGGTCAACGCAAGACCACTATGGAAGTATGTTTAGAAAATACTAAGAAGTATTTGACAGAAAGTGCAACTGCCGGCGCAACAGCTAGCGGTAACATTTCTGTATTAAACAAGGTTATTTTACCAGTTATTCGTCGTGTAATGCCAACAACTATTGCTAACGAATTAGTTGGTGTACAACCAATGCAAGGTCCAGTTAGCCAGATCCACACTTTACGTGTACGTTATGCTGAAGCTGCCGCTGCCGCTACAGGTGCTGGTTCATACGCTGAAGGTAACATTGGTAAGGAAGTTCTTGCAAATGATGAAGCTTTAAGCCCATTTAGCATTGCTAGCCAATATTCAGGTACAACAACTGGCCGTGCCGCTGCCACAAGTTCACTTGAAGGTCAAGCTGGTAAGAAAATGAACATTCAGATCTTGAAAGAGACTGTTGAAGCTAAATCACGTAAGTTAAGCGCACGTTGGACATTTGAAGCGGCTCAAGACGCTCAAGCTATCCACGGTGTTGACGTTGAAGCTGAAATCATGGCTGCTTTAGCACAAGAAATTACTGCTGAAATTGACCAGGAAGTTATTGGTTCTTTAATCAACTTAGCCGGCACACCATTTGGTACGTTTGACCAATCAGCAGTTAGCGGTACAGCTAACTTCGTTGGTGACCAACACGCTGCCTTGGCAGTATTGATCAACCGTGCCGCCAACGACATTGCTAGCCGTACACGTCGTGGTGCAGGTAACTACATTGTTGTAAGCCCAACAGCTTTAACAATTCTACAATCTGCTACTACTTCAGCTTTTGCTCGTACTACAGAAGGTACATTTGAAGCTCCAACAAACACCAAGTTTGTTGGTACATTAAACAGCTCAGTTCGTGTTTATGTAAACCATTACGCTGGCGATGCAAGTCCAGTTCTAATTGGTTACAAAGGTGCTAACGAGATGGATGCTCCAGCATTCTATTGCCCATACATTCCATTGATGAGCTCAGGTGTTGTTTTAGATCCAAACACATTCGAACCAACTGTCAGCTTTATGACACGTTATGGTTATGTTGAGTTGTCAAACACAGCGTCATCTCTAGGTAACGCTGCCGACTACGTTAACACAATCGCTATCGATAGTGCAAACCTAAGCTTCATCTAATCTAACAAGATTAGTTAAGTTTAACTTGAAAAGGGCAGGCAACTGCCCTTTTCTATTGAGTAAATAAAGCATGTTTACAAGTATGAAAATAAGATTAGAACGAGCAGGACATTGCCAAAAATGCGAACACTATCGTAGAAGTATAAAGCAGTGTGCTCAATGCGGATGTTTGGTTAATCTAAAAGTAACAATAGCAAACGAAGCATGTCCAATCAAAAAATGGGGTCCGGTTGAACCAGGCAATGATTTTATGGCTGATATTTCTAAAAAGGTACAAGAATTTTTAGTGTTAAAAAAGTGATATTGGTAAATAAAGGAACAAGGAGCGGACCACATGCCTAAATTAGACAGCTACGACGATTCTGATGCATTTTCATCAGTAAGTCCATTTGCACAAAAAAGTATTGATACTAAAATTGCCGCCGGCGGCTGGTCAAGTGCCGACGAAGCCGCAAAAACAAAGGCAGTAGCTGATGCCGCCGCTCAAGTAGCAGTCCAAGGTGCTACAAACACATTAACCACAAACGACAAGTTTGGTGACTTTATCAATAGTAAATGGCGCCCAATGATGGCATTCATTTATATGATTACATGTGCCACAGACTTTATTATATTTCCAGTATTATGGAGTGTACTACAGGCTGTACAAGGTGGCCAAGTAACAAGCCAATGGAGTCCACTAACATTACAAGGTGCAGGTTTGTATCATATTGCAATGGGTGCAGTATTAGGATTAGCCGCATACGGGCGTAGTCAAGAAAAAATTGCAGGAAAATCTTAATGTCAATTAAAACAAACCACGTAGAGGAATCATTAACACCTCAATCTGGGGTCTTACAAGTCAGGGCGTCAGGTGCGTTTGGTTTACCAATTGGCACACAACAACAACGACCAACCGGAGTTGAAGGTTACATTCGTTATGCTACTAATTTTACATCACCTGAATTTTTTGATGGTAACAATTGGCAATTATTGACAAGTAAAGAATATGTTGACTCAGCAATGAGCAACATTACACTTGATTCCTTGGTTGATGTTGAATCTGCGGCCCCAACAGATGGGCAAGTGATTACATATGATGCTAATCGAGGACAGTTTAAAACTCAAACTTTAGCTCTTAGCATTGTTACACGTTTATTTACAGGTGATGGTAACACACTAACATTTGATATTATTACCAGTGTCAGTTCAGTACAAGAATTAGTAGTAAGCATCAACGGTATATCACAAGAACCTTATTATAGTTACACAATAATTGATGGTCACATTATTAATTTTGATGAAGCACCAGAAGTTGGTGATAGAATTCAAGTCAAGATTTTAAAAAGTACAACTGCAACTGACAGACCACGTCCACGAATAAAACAAATTTCATATGGCAATGTATCAAATTTTACAACAATTTCTATTGTTGCAACAGACATTACATATGGCACTGGTGTAAAAATTGGCAACCAGGCAATTACTAGAATTGATTATCCAACCCCAGAAATGATTCAGGTCATGATTGAGACAGACAGGATGATTGACAGTATGTGGAACTCGCCGCAAGACCTGGTGCTAATAGACACCAGTGGCAACGAGTTTACATTTAAGAACTTAATTAATTATGGTCAGTCAAAACCAAACTGGTCTAATTCAAATGCCTATATAGGCACTTTTTCTGGTGGAGACACCATAAATTTTCCAATTGGCGTAAATAACGCTACAAGCCTATCATTAGGGCCTGCTTATGCAGGTGAGTCTGGTATTTCTTGGCTAGCCATAAGTTACAACAACATTGTTGGAACGGCTCCAAACAATAGCAGTCCAAGCAGATATGAAATCTCTATTACGGCCACAAACGGTAGCGTTGCTATAACGAAAAACTACTGGTTGCTGGTAATTTAAAATTCTCAAGTTGGCCGGCACCATACTTAAAAATGCCAAAAACAACAAGTTTCATTAGAAACTTTTTCAGAGGATAAAAACATGCCTTTAATTAAAGCAAGATCGAGTTCGATCATTAACTCAGTTGACCTACGTGGTACACCAACTGCTGTTACTGCTCCTGCTCATACTAGTACAACGCAACTAGCAACAACAGCGTTCGTTTCATCAGGAATTACAGACTTAATTAACTCAGCACCAGCTTTGTTAGACACCTTGTCTGAATTGGCTGCTGCCATTGCCAATGACGAAAACTTTGCAACAACAATTGCTACTTCAATTGCAACCAAAGTAAATCGTTCAGGAGATACAATGACAGGTTCATTATATCTATTCCAAGATCCAACATCTCCAAGCGAAGCTGTTAATAAAAACTACGTTGATTCCCAAATCAACGCACAAATGATTTATGATACAGACGGACTTACAGAAGGTTCTTTAAACTTATATTATACAGCCGCTCGTGTACACAACGCTATCAGTTTAGCAAGTGACAACACAAATGTTCTTTCTTATAACTCAGCAACAGGTGGGTTTACCTACACACATCCATCAAGCGATGGTATTTTAGAAGGTCAAACTAACTTATACTTCACAGCTGGTCGTGTTCGTAATTCAATTAGCTTAAATTCAGATGACAATCAGATTTTAGGTTATAGTTCAACCACTGGCGAATTTACATTCACAACTCCAGACACTGACAAGATTGTTGAAGGTACAACAAACAAGTATTTCTTAACAAGTCGCGCCCGTGATTCAATTAGCAATGGTTCAAATATTGATTATGACTCAGCCACTGGTATTATCAGTACACAGGCTGCTGTTTGGTCAGTTAACGGTCAAACTCATGATGTAGTATTAGATACAGATGATATCAACGAAGGTTCAACAAACCTATACTTTACTAACGCTCGCGTAGGTGCCGCTATTAGTCTAACAACTGATAACTCAAACATCTTATCATACAGCTCGGGTACTGGTACATTTACATTTGTAACTCCATCAACTGATGCAATCAGTGAAGGTACATCAAACTTGTATTATACAGATACTCGAGTTCGTGCCGCAGTAAGTGCAAGTGGCGACATTAGCTACAACGGTACTACAGGTAACTTCAGCTACTCAACACCAACAACTGATGGTGTAGCCGAAGGCGCAACTAACCTATACTTTACAAATGCAAGAGCCGCTGCCGCAATTAGCCTAACAACTGACAATTCAGATGCATTAAGCTATAACACTGCTACTGGTACATTTACATTCAGCGTATCATCAATTAACTCTGATGAAATCACTGAAGGTGCAACTAACCTATACTTTACAACAGCTCGTGCTCGTGATTCAATTAGCACAAGTGGCTGGGGTAACCTAAGCTACAACAGTGCAACTGGTGTAATTGCAATTAGTGCTCCAAGTACAGATGATGTAACAGAAGGTTCAAACTTATACTTCACAACAACTCGTGCTCGTGACAGCGTAAGCGCAGTTGATGCAGGCGGCGACGGTAGTTTCAGCTACGATAGTGCAACTGGTGCATTTACTTACACAGGTCCAAGTGCTAGCGAAGTTCGTGCTCACTTTAGTGCTGACACAGCAACTGGTGCTCAATACGATAATACAACTGGTACATTTAGCCTAGCTAGTATTCCAAATGCAAGCTTGACAAACAGTTCAGTAACAGTTAATGGTGCTACAGTAAGTTTAGGCGGTTCAACAAGTTTTGGTACTGATTCCGTAACTGAAGAAACAAACTTGTACTTTACTAATGCTCGTTCACGTTCAGCTATCAGCTTAACAAGTAACAAGACAAGTGTTTTAGATTACAACAGCACAACTGGTGTATTCACATTTGACTTAGGTAATCAAACTACTGATGATATTGCCGAAGGTACTACAAACTTATATTTCACAACACAACGTGCTCGTGACTCTGTAAGCGCAGTTGACGCAGGCGGTGACGGTAGTTTCAGCTACGATAGCGCAACTGGCGCATTCACTTACACAGGTCCAAGTGACTCAGAAGTTCGTGCTCACTTTAGTGCTACTACAGCTTCTGGTGTAACATATGACAGCGCAACTGGTGTATTTGCTCTAAGTGCTATTCCAAATAGTTCATTAGCAAATAGCAGTATTACTATCCAAGGCTATAATACAGCATTAGGTATGAGCTTAACATTTGATACAAGTGATGTAGCTGAAGGTACAAACTTATACTACACACAGGCACGTTTTGATACAGCTTTGGCTGGTAAAACAACAAGTGATGTAGCTGAAGGTACAAACTTATACTACACACAAGCACGTTTTGATTCAGCATTTGCCGCAAAATCTACAGCTGACTTAGCTGAAGATCCAAGTGCAACAGCAACAAGTGGTACACAATATTTCACACAAAGCCGCGCTCGTAACACACTAAGTGGTGGTACTGGTGTTACATACACAGCCGCAACTGGTGAAATTGCAATTGGTCAAGATGTTAGCACAACAAGTAACGTTACATTCAACGATTTAGTTGTAAATGGTGACTTAACAGTTAACGGCACAATGACTGCTGTAAATTCTACAACAGTTACTATTGCTGACTTAAACATCACTTTAGCACAAGGTAGCTCAAATGCCGCTCAAGCCAACGGTGCAGGTATTACTGTTGACGGCTCAGGCGCCGCTATCACTTACCAAGTTGGAATTGATGGCTGGTCATTTAACAAGCCAGTATCAGTTACAGGAACTATTACAGCCACTGACGAAATTGATGCTCCATTATTCCGTGGTCCATTGGTTGGTGATGTCACAGGTAATGTTACTGGTGATTTGTATGGTAATGCTACATCCGCTACAAGACTACAAACAGCTCGTAACATTCAAGGCGTAAGTTTTGATGGTACAGGTAACATCACTGTTGTTACAGCAGGTACAGGTGTTACTGTTTCTGGTACTGAAGTTTCAATTGGACAAGCAGTTGGTACAGGCGATAGCGTTTCATTTGCTGGTGTAACATCAACATTTACTGGTAACCTAACTGGTAATGTTCTTGGTAACGTTACAGGTACAGTAAGCAGCCTAAGCAATCACTCAACTGATGACTTATCTGAAGGCGTAACAAACCAGTATTTCTTGACATCACGTGCTCGTGATTCAGTAAGTGCTACTACAGCATCTGGTGTTACATACAACAGCGCAACTGGTGTATTTGCTCTAAGTGCTATTCCAAATAGTTCATTAGCAAACAGCTCAGTTACAGTCAACGGTGCAACTGTAAGCCTAGGCGGTTCAACAAGCTTTGGTACTGATTCAGTAACTGAAGAAACAAACTTGTACTTTACTAATGCTCGTGCTCGCAGTGCTATTAGCTTGACAACAAGCGACAGTTCTACATTAAGCTACAACAGCACAACTGGTGAATTTGTGTTTGACCTAGCTGGTATTAGCACAGACGAAGTTACAGAAGGCGTAACAAACTTATATTTCACAACACAACGTGCTCGTGATTCAGTAAGTATTGTTGATGCAGGCGGTGACGGTTCATTTGCTTATGATTCAGCAACTGGTGTATTCACATACACAGGTCCAAATGACTCAGAAGTTCGTGCTCACTTTAGTGCTGACACAGCAACTGGTGCCCAGTATGACACAGCAACTGGTACATTTAGCCTAGCAAGTATTCCAAACAGCAGTTTGGTTAATACTACTGTTGAAATCAACGGTACAACAGTTACTTTAGGTGGCAGCAACAGCTTTGGTACAGACAGCGTTACTGAAGGTACAACCAACAAGTATTACTTAGACAGTCGTGCTCGTAATGCCATTAGCTTAACTTCTGATAACTTAGATGCATTAAGTTATGATGCAGCCACTGGTACATTTGCATTCTCATTAGCAACAGTCGTAACAGATGAAATTACTGAAGGTGCAACTAACTTATACTTTACAACAGCTCGTGCTCGTGATTCAATTAGCACAAGCGGTTGGGCTAACCTAAGCTACGATAACGTAACTGGCATTATCAGTATTAGTGCCCCAAGCACAAGTGATGTAACAGAAGGCACAAACCTATACTTTACTGAAGCTCGTGCTCGTAGTGCAATCAGCTTAACAACTGATAACACTGATGCATTAAGCTACGATAGCGTAACTGGTACATTTAGCTTCACATTAAACTCTGTTGATACAGATGAAATTGCTGAAGGCGCTACTAACAAGTACTTTACAACAGCTCGTGCTCGTGATAGCGTAAACAACGGTAGTAACATTGATTATGATTCAGCAACAGGTACAATCAGCACACAAGCGGCTGTTTGGAGTGTTAATGGTCAAACTCATGATGTAGTATTAGATACAGATAATATCAACGAAGGTTCAACAAACTTATACTACACAGATGCCCGCGCTGCCATGGCAATCAGTCTAACAACTGATAACTCAAGCATCTTGTCATATGCACAAGGTACTGGTACATTTACATTTGTAACACCAACAACTGATGCAATCAGTAAGGTGCAGTAAACTTGTACTATACAGATGCTCGTGCAGATGCACGTATTGGTAACGCAAGCGTATTTGATTTATCAGACGTTGCTCTAGGCGGTTCAACATTAACTGACGGTTATACACTTGTATGGTCTTCAGCTACTCAGAACTTTGTTCCACAAAACGTTGCTGTAACAGCTACAACGTTAAACTTCACAGGTGATGGTACTACATTATCATTCAACACTGGAGTTGAAGTAACATCAATTGACAACACGCAAGTTTATATTAACGGTTTGATTCAAGCCCCAACATATTCTTACACAATGTCAACAGTTAACGGTGAAACAAGTATTGAGTTTGATACAGCACCAGAAGCTAACGATTACATTTATGTTCGTGTAAGCGCAACATCAACCTTAACAGCTGGTGGTGTTCTAAACGAATCAAGTAATATTGATGGTGGTACATACTAATTAATAACTGTTAGTTATTAAATAGGTACAAAGAAGGGTGTAGAAATACACCCTTCTTCTTTTTGCCCATTGTATAAATATAATGCAACAACAATCAACAGATAGCCCAATGGTTAACTAGCAAATCAGGAATAACAGTGCCCATTTTTCGTGGTAAAAACTTTGTCAGCGCAGTATCTGATTACAAGGACAGCGTCCGAGTAGTATTGCGTTCCAATATTCAAATTAATGGAACCGTTTCTCAAATTGATGGAGTAGTATTAGAAGATAAGGATAGAGTACTGGTTGTTGGCCAATCAACCACATCAGAAAACGGAATTTATGCATGGGCAACCGGTACGCAAAAACTAACCAGATCTAACGATGCAGATTCTATATTTGAGTTAAGCACTGGTGTTAAAGTTTTTGTTGCTGAAGGAACTAATAATGCCAGATCTTCTTGGGTATTAATAACAAATGGTGTTATCAATCCTGGTGTTACAGGTCTAGTATGGACAAAAGAATTGCAATCTGGCAACGTTGCCAACGTTGGTGTATTTGGAGACAGCACCAAAACATTAAAAATTACAGTTGATGAAACTGGACAAGTAGATAGTGTTGAGGAAATTACTTTGAATGCAGATAACATTGCAGAAGGACAAATCAATCGCTTCTTTACCAACTATAGTAGTGTAGACGGCGGCGAATTTTAACACCCAAAATACTTCTTATCAGTAAGATTATACATCAGTCAGGTAAATAGACACGGAAGAGCAAGACCGATCACCTTGCTATAACCCCAATATGGAGTAAATACTCAAATGGCCAATACAATCGTATTAAAGCGTAGTGCAACACCTGGCAAAACACCAACAGCCAATCAGTTGTCACTAGGCGAAATTGCTATCAACACCTATGATGGCAAAATTTTTATCAAGAAAGACAATGGTACGCCTAGCGTTATTGAAATTGGTGGCTTAACATCAGTTAACAGTATGACTGGCGCTGTTGTTTTAGGCACTGACGACATTGCCGAAGGTTCAAACCACTTATATTTTACAAATGCTCGTGCTCGTAGCGCAATTAGCGCAGGTGCAGGCATCAGTTATAACAGCGCAACAGGTGTTATTACTGCAAACATCAACAGTTCAGCACCAACATTCTCAACTTTAACGTTGACTGGCGATGCTACTGTTAAAAACATTATCCCAAGCGCAGATAACACATACAGCTTAGGTAGCGCATCAATGCAATGGAAAGACGTTTTCGTCGGTCCAGGTTCTTTATACATTAACGGTAAAGAAGTTGTAAGCGAATCTAGCGGTACAATGACATTCAGTGCTGACACTGACCAGAACATGCGTATTACTACAACTGGTACTGGTTTATTACAATTAGGCTCAAGCTCAACAGGTGTTAACGTTGACGGTACACTACAAATTGCCGCAGGCAAACGTATTACATCAAGTGATGGCGTTAAAGTTCAACTAGGTGATGACTTAGAATTAAATGGTAACAAAGTTATCGGTCTTGGTGCTCCAAGTGCCAATACAGATGCTGCCACAAAGAAATATGTTGATGACTCAGTTAGTGCAATTAGCACATCATCACTAAGCCAAGGAAACTCAAACGTTCAAGTTGTTGACACAGGTACTGGTCAAGTAACAGTTACAGTTGACGGTAATACTGCATTGACAGTTACAAGCGCAGGCGTTGTAATTGCTGGTAATATGACAGTTAACGGTACAACTACTACTGTAAACTCAAACACAATCGCTTTAGCTGACAACATTATTACTTTAAACAGTGATACAACAGGCGCTCCAACACAAAACGCTGGCGTTGAAGTTGAACGCGGTGACGAAGCTAACGTTCAATTACGTTGGAACGAAGGTTCGGGCAAGTGGACATTCACAAACAACGGCGCTGTATACTACCCAATGGCAGTTGGTACAGATGACTTAGTAGAAGGTTCTACTAACTTATACTTCACACAAGGTCGTGCTCGTAACTCATTCAGTGTTACAAGTAACACTGGTTTAAGCTATAACAGCGCAACAGGCGTATTTGGTTTAGGTAGCATTCCAAACACATCACTATCTAACAACAGCATTACCATCAACGGTGCTTCTGTTGCATTAGGTGGTACACGTACATTGGGTACAGACGATGTTGCTGAAGGTTCAACAAACTTATACTACTCAAACACTCGCGCACGTGGTGCAGTAAGTGCAACTGGTACAGGTTTAAGCTATAACAGCACAACTGGTGTATTCAGCTCAAATGCTACTAACTTGAGCACAAATAGTGCAATCGTTGCACGTGATGCAAGCGGCAACTTTAGTGCTGGTACAATCACAGCCGCATTAAGCGGTAATGCAAGTACAGCAACAGCACTAGCCAACAGCCGTACAATTGCCTTAACAGGTGATGCAACAGCCAGCGGTTCATTTGACGGCAGTGCAAACTACAGTCAAGCATTGACACTTGCTACAGTTAACAGCAACGTTGGACAATTTGGTTCAGCAACAGCTATTCCAGTAGTTACAGTTAACGCAAAAGGTTTAGTAACAGCAGTTTCAACAACAGCAGTTTCTATTCCAAGCGGTGCTTTAACATTCACTGGTGACGTAACTGGTACAGGTACAACAGGTAGCTCAACAGCGTTGACAATTTCAGCACTAGCAGTTACTAACGGTATGTTAGCTGGTTCAATTGCCAACAGCAAGTTATCAAACAGCAGTGTTACAGTTGGTTCTACAGCAATCGCATTAGGTGCAAGTTCAACAACATTGGCTGGTTTAACAAGCGTTACATCAACAGCTTTCGTTGGTGCTTTAACTGGTAACGCAAGTACAGTAACTAACGGTGTTTATACAACAGACACAGGTACAGTTACAAACACAATGTTAGCTGGTTCAATTGCTACAAGCAAGATTACTGGTTTAGCCGCATCTGCTACAACAGATACAACAAGTGCTACAAACATTACAAGTGGTACATTACCAAGTGCTCGTTTAAGCGGTTCTTATACTGGTATTACTGCGGTTGGTACACTAACAGCTGGTTCAGTTCCTGCTAGCTTAATCACTGGGTTGTCATCAAGTGCTACAACAGATACATCTAATGCAAGTAACATTAGTTCTGGTACATTGGCAAATGCTCGTACAACAGCTACTAACTTAAACACAGCAAGTGCTATTGTTGCACGTGATGCAAGCGGTAACTTTACAGCTGGCACAATCACAGCCGCTTTAACAGGTAATGTAACTGGTAACGTAACAGGTAACACAGCTGGTACACATACTGGTGCAGTAGTTGGTAATGCAAGTACAGCAACTGCACTACAAACAGCTCGTACAATCAGCGGAACAAGTTTCGACGGTAGTGCAAACATTACGTTGACAACAGCTGGTATTACAGAAGCAACAAACTTGTACTTTACAGATGCTCGTGCAGTTAGTGCTAACGCAAGTGCTATTGCTACTGCCAAGAGTGAAGCGATCAGTACAGCCGCAGCCGATGCAACTAGTAAAGCAAATGCCGCTCAAGCAGCCGCTATTGCCGCAGTTACAAACGGTGCAGGTGCTGCCTTTGACACATTGAAAGAAATTCAAGATTTAATGGCCACTGATGCTGAGTTGTCAAGTGCTATTTCTGCTATTACTAACGTACCAAGTGCAACTAAATTGCAAACAGCTCGTACAATTCAAGGCGTAAGCTTTGACGGTACAGCGGCAATCACAGTTGTTACAGCTGGTACAGGTATCAGCGTAAGTGGTACAGCAGTTACTAACACTGGTATTTTAAGTATTACTGGAACAGCTCCAGTTAGTGCAAGTACAACAAGTGGTGCAACTACAATCAGTATGGCAGCGGCAACAGCCAGTGCAAACGGTTATATGACAAGCACATACGCTAGTAAGTTAGACGGTATTGCCGCAGGTGCTACTAACGTAACTAACACTAACCAGTTAACTAACGGTGCTGGCTATATCACTGGTATTACAAGTGGTAACGTAACAACAGCATTGGGCTTTACACCATATAACAGTACTAACCCAAGTGGATATGTAACATCATCTATCTTGTCTAGTACACACACTGGTGCATTGTCAACAAGTAGTGCTTGCTCAACAGGTGGCTTAACAGTTACTGGTGGTATTACAGCAACTGGTGAAGTTACAGCTTACTACTCAGACGCACGTTTGAAGAAAGATGTTGCTCCAATTCATGATCCGATTGGTAAGGTTAAAGCACTTAGCGGTGTTACATTCCGTCCGAATGATGCTGCCTTAGAACTAGGCATTGTCGATCGTGAAGAAGTTGGTGTAATTGCTCAAGATGTTGAAGCAGTATTACCACAGTTGGTAGTTCCAAGTGCATTTGCTGGTTACAAAACTGTTCGATATGATAAGCTAACAGCTTTATTACTAGAAGCGGTCAAAGTACAGCAAATAATGATTGAGAATCTACAAGCTGAAGTAACAGCTATGAAGATCACAGCGGCTAACGATAGCCTATAATCCGCAAACTGAAGGAGGAGACAAAAAATGGCAATTCTTCCAGCAACCGGATCGGCTATTGTTATGGGTGGAGTTTATAGAGCATACTATAACTCCGTAGCTGGCGCTGGTACTAACGTGGCTCTTCGTAGCACACTTGGTAGCAGAATCAGTATCAGTACTGGTGCAATCAGTCTAAGTTCAAACTTTGGCGGACGCACTACACCATACACATATCCATAATAGGGATTGATGTAAGTCAGGGAAAGGGTGGATTATTCCACCCTTTCTTTTTGGTTAAATTTTCTACTAGTCCGGTGATATATAGTGCATTAAAGGAGAGATATCTCATGCCATCACAGAGTGAAATTTTAGCTAAAACAACAAACTTGCTAAAGCAGGTTCCTTATCGTACTACATTTGAACGAGACAATTTTTTACTTGGTACCTTAAGTGGTCCAAGATTACTTGTTGAACTTTGCCACGAAATTGAAAAATTAACAGTAGAGTACAACAGCAATACACAGGATTGGAAGAAAGAAATTGTGCTTGAAGAAATGAATATCATTAATGCTAAAATTGATGATATATTAACTGAAATTGGTACTACGGATATTCGTAAAGCATTAGAAGACGCAGAACCAGATCACTGGGTTGAATTGTTGGCACGCCGAGCTTCAATTGAGGCATTATGTCAAGAAGTTACACCACAGAATATGTCTGACATGCTAAAGCTTCCTGCAGAACTATACGAATCGTCTATTACAAAAACTCAGCAATTCTTAAATATTATCAACAAAACAACTAGAATTGCAGAACGAAAAGCAAACATCAGTAACATTCAGGATGATGAATAATATTCGTCGCAATAGTATATTTGATAAAACACTACCTACCAGTTCAATGGTAGTGGTGTGTGTGCCAACAAACGGACTAGTACACGCTCGGTTTACCTATTGCTTAACAGCACTAATGGATTATACACGTACTCAAGGAGTTCCAATTATTTTAGAAATGGATGAAGGTACAGTATTAAGCAATCAACGTCAAGTCTTACAGGACAGAGCTATTAAAGAGTACAATGCAAACCATATCATGTGGCTTGATAGTGACATGACATTCCCTCCACAAACTGTTATCAAACTATTATCTCATAATAAACAAGCAGTTTGTGCCACTTACTCCAAACGAGTTCCGCCATTTCATTCAACTGCATTTGAAAGTATTGATCCAGTAGTTCCGGTTGATGTTTCCCCAGGCGGCCTAATCAGTACCAGGTACGCCGGGATGGGGTGTATGCTAATTAATTCAAATGTGGTATCTCAAATACCTCGCCCACACTTTCCATTGAAGTGGCATGAGCAATCATCAACCTGGCACGGTGAAGATATGGGCTTTTGCGATTTACTGCAAAAGGCAAATATTAATTTGTATTGTGACTTGGATCTTAGTAAGAAGTTGGGTCATTTAGGTCTACAAGAACATCGATTGAATTAGGTAAGCTTGTAAAGAATGCACACCATTTAGTAGTCTTCTTTAAATTGACACTTGCAGATATTTGATATTGTGGAAATTCATTTGTAGTAAGTACACTACGCATCAAAGCACCATCAATGATGGTGCTTTTTACTAATTCTGTTTTTAACTTAGAATCATATATTATACTTTGTAGTAGCGGATGATGCCAGTTGCCTTTGTTAATAATACTACGAACTTCTAAGTACCAACGTTCAGTGAAACAAATTGATTCTTTATATAATTTATTAAGCAACGGGTTATTCAACGGCGGGTGCCAACATGCTTGGAATGAAAGTTGATGATGCGGTCCCAAGTAACAGTTATATTCTAGATTACTTTGATTTTTAATTACTCTTAACATTACCTAATAGACCCTCTAACGCCAAGCGAAATCCCTTACTTCCAAACATCTTAGCTGTATTTGTATGTAATGGTTGCGGCCAACATCCAATATCTACCCAACAATACCCTGCACTTTCGTTATCTAAGGTTGGAACAAATTCATCTTCGCATAAAATTAGATAGCTTACATGTCTAAATCTTTTATCTCTGGTAATAAAAGTATAAACATGACTAATTGCAATAGTATTGGGTACGCCTGGATATCCTAATTCTTCACATAACTCACGCTGTAACCCATTAAGATCACCTTCTTCGCGTTCTAGTTTTCCTCCCCAAGTTCCCCATGATAACCCATGTGTTTCCTCAGGACTACGTAACTGCATCATAGCCCTTCCAGTACGTTTACTAACAATTAATGCGCCAACTGCTCTCATATATTAATTTAGTTCACAATACGCCATGAACCTTGCTCATAAATGCCTTCAATTGCAAGTATCCAATCGTTGCCATTGAAAAATAATTTTTTCATGGTATTTGCATTGGTAGTATATGCAGTAGCATTTACTGATTGTGCATTAAAGCTAACAATCCAATTACTGCCATTATATTCAATAATATCATTTGCATAGGCAACAAGTGTGCCCCACAGTCCATTTTGTACAACTTCACTAGTGATCAAATATCGTTGACCCAGTGCCGCAGTTGGAATATTGCCAACTCCCGGTGCACCTCTACTTGGATCTATTATACCATTGATCATCTGAATTGTATCTGCTGGCAATGTTGAATTGTCAATTGAGTATTGGAGTACGTTTTCATTTCCAGTTACTTCGCTTACACGTAAAATAACTTCATGCGGGTCTAATAGATCGCCTAGTTTTAATCTAATCTCTGTAATGCCATTGTTTAACCCACCGTAATGAGCCATATGCTTGATCCAGCTTAATGTGCCACCACCTTCAATACTACTGGCATCAACAGTTCCATTAGAACGATTTAATAACTGAATAAAATCAGAATTGACCTTTATATGCCTATCTTCAAATGTAATAAATTTTCTATTTTGATAATTACTACCAATAACAATGTCATCGATAAATCCTACATCGCCATCATTACCGCTTAGACTATTAATGATTGTATGAATCAAGACTTGGCGTTTAACCTTTGCAGGCGGAGTTAAGAAAATTGGTAAAGAAAATATTAAACTAGACACATCAATGATATCATCTGTGCCTTGTGGAATACTACGTGCAGTCCATGTACTGTTTACCAGTTCAACAACTGCCAAACTGGTCCAGTCATAAGGATTTTGACTACTTTGCAAGTTAACACTTGGATTGAATAAAATTAAAATTTGTTCAAGTAATTGTAGCTTTTGCTCGGTATTACTGGTCCAAATATCTACGTTAATAGTAAGATCAAATGGAATTGGACTAGTTCTTTCCAGTGTATAAGTCTCCCCAACTGCATCCTGTCTGGTCCCAGCAGTTGGATCAAATGCTTTTTCGTAAATTTGTACACTGTCTTGAAAAGTTGGAGTCATTCTTCTATCTGAACTTGGCACAAGTTCTGCAATATAACAACTAATTGCAGGCACACTTAAAATAGTATTTTCACTGTTCTGTCTTAGAATGTGTTGACTCATACGAGTAGTATCGCCATAACGAACAGGAACCTGATGATAGTGATCATTACCTGCATTATCCTTGCCCATTTTAACACTAAATCCCCCAAACAAGCGCATGAACTGCAATAGCCATCGTCTTATTTGTTGGTCATAAAAATATTGTTGACTCATTAATTATCTGCCTTAGGTTTTGTAAACACTTTGCTCAATGGTTGTTGTTCAGGCATTGGCTTTGCATTGGGAGTTTGATTGTTTGATGATACAAAAAGTGTATTGTTAATAAATGAACCTGCATTAACTGTGGCTGTTTTCCAACCAAGCTCATTGACACTATCCATAATTCGTTGCCAACGTTTACCTCGATAAACAAAAAGACGATTTGGTTGAAAATCCATTCTTAGGAAATAGTCACCAGGCTCTGGGCTTTGTGGAAAACTTAATCCACTTTGCACATTACTAACATCACCTTGTGACACTGCATGTTCGGTTGTATTAACAACAATATCAGAACTTCCACTTCCGTCAAACCCATTGATAGTTGGAGTAAATGATGTTGCATTTACTATTGGATTATTGTATCCAGCCGCAGGCGTAACAATTTCTGCACTGGCAAGAATGGCGTTAGAAATTTCCATTTCTTTATTATATGTGCTAAGTGCATTTTTTAAACTATCTTCATCTTCGGGGTTACCAAGTAATCCTCGATATTCTTGTGCGTCGTTGATAGGGCTTACTTTTACACGCCATAAATGTGGCCACCATGTTGGACCAAAACCCTCTGCGGCCCTTGACGCATCTTGTACTGCATAAAATTTATTAATGCTTTTTGCGGTAGCATCAAGTAATAAATCATCATTCAAATGCGGCAACTCAATTACATCACCGGGCATAAGTTTACGGCCAATGTGATTAACCATATTGTTGGTATGAAATGTAATAAACAGTGTGTCTGCATTTAAAAATAAACCAAATTGACTTAGATCAAAGTCTTGGTCAGTTACATTATATGTGCCTCGTAGTTCGTAAATATCAGTGTCATATACGCGGTCACGATTTTCCATAAACAAGATATCTTGAATGTCTAATTCAGTAATTTGGTCCTTTGCACCTAAATTGGGCTTTGCAGGATCACTTCCATCCTCAACTGCGGCTGGGCCAAGATATTTGTGGACCAACATGGTAGTACCGCCAGCGTCAATTGCTTCGCGAATGATTCGGTCCTGAAAATGGTAATCCTTAGTCTTTGCGTTTTTCCAAAGTGATATTTTTGGCATAATTGTTAACTGGTCCTTGTTTACTAGCTTATTTACCGCTTGACAGGTTCTAAGAGATAAGTTATAATGTCCATGTTAGGTAAACTTTTAGGAGCAAAAATGGCAACAGGAACAGCAACAAAATCACGTGCGATAAAAGCGCCAGCAAAACGCAAGCCAGTGCCGCGAGCCAGGGCCGTTCGTCAACCAGCAAAATTTGATGCGTCTGGTCAAATCAAACTAACACCAATTGCGGCTTCTGATACCAAACACTTAGGATTTGAGCCAACTTGGGAAAACATTGCAGACCTCAGTGAGGAAGCTCGTAAAATAGCTAAGATTCGTGCATTTAATTGGTACAATTATAATTGTGATAGCAAACAATCACGTAGTTTCTTAGAATTGTACTTTAGTACAAAAGAAGAATTTGCACATCTTCCGGCGAAATTTAAGCCTCTGTCTGACACTGCATTTAGTAGTACAGCTGGATGGCTGTCTCGAATGATTATGTCAGGCTTCACTACAACTGATTCCGAAGATGCATTTATCTTTAAGACAATTGATGCACTTGAAGCTCGGCTATCAAAAATTGAAGTTCCAAAAGAAACAGCGCCTACGCCAAAAAAAGAAACAATACAAGATCGTTTGGCTGAAAAGTTTAGCGAAGCAATGGGCGAAATTGAAGGGGCAATAGATGAGTTTGTATTAAACAAGACCGAATTTTCCACTTACCGATTCTTACAAGAGCAAAATATTGCAGTACAGTACATAAGCAAGATTCCTGAACTTATTAAGCCACGTATTGATGAACTAAACGAACTGCTAGAAGGCAAAGATGCCCAGCTTCTTGAGGGTTATAGACTCTACAGCAAGCGCGACATTAAGGCTCATATTAAATTTTACGAGTCAATTATCAACGATGCAATGGCTTATAAGACCAGTAAGATTGCCACTCGTGCCAAGCCAAAACGCAAACCAGTGCCACCTGAGCGTCAAGTTAGAGGCCTTAAATATCTTAAAGAGTTTGCAGAACTTGGGCTTAAAAGCATTAACCCGACTGAGATTTTAGGCATGAGCGAGCTATGGACCTACAACACAAAAACTCGCAAACTAGGACGGTTCGTAGTGTCAATGCATGGCGAAATGACAATCAGTTTGCTTGGTGTTAAGGGTAGTGCAATTACCGGATTTGACGAGCTTAAGAGTACTTGCAAAACACTTCGTAAGCCGTCGGAAAAGCTTGCAGAATTCAAGACTCAAGGCAAACCAGGATTGCGTAAATTCATGGACACTATTAAATCGGTTGAAACCAAGCTTAAAGGACGCATTTCTCCTGAGACAATACTGCTTCGGGCAATCAAATAAACTTTGCATAGGTATCTCCATTAGATAAATAATACAGGAGATACCTATGGCAGACCTTACTACACAACGTTCTAAAGCAATCAAGTACATCGAGTTACAACTTGGTGGAGGCATGGTTGATGTTGAATTAGACAGAGAACACTACGACATGGCAATTGATAAAGCCATTGCAAAATTTCGTCAACGTTCAAGTAGAGCGTTCGAAGAAAGTTTTATGGTATTAAATTTAACAGTTGGTGAGAGTGTGTATATATTACCACAGGAAGTCATTGATGTTAAGGTAATTTATCGACAAAGTGCAGGTGGTGTTAGTACAACAGCCACAAACTTTGAACCGTTTGAAGCCGGTTACTTAAACATGTACATGTTAAACGCCGCACGTGGGCAGGGTCTAGCTACATTTGAAATGTGGATGGGACAACGAGAATTACTTGGTAAAATGTTTGGAGCCTATGTAACTTTCCAATGGTCAAACACCAGCAAGCGTTTGCACATTGATCGATATGTAAAAGCTGGCGAACCAGTAATTCTTCATACCTATAACTATCGTCCAGATGAGGATCTGTTGTCAGATATAAGTGCTGGGATTTGGTTAAAAGATTATGCACTTGCTAACTCTAAGTTAATGCTAGGCCAGGCCAGAAGTAAGTTTGCTTCTTTAGCAGGCCCCCAGGGAGGAGTTACCTTAAACGGTGCCGAACTAATTAACCAGGCAACAGCAGAGATTGAGCGACTTGAAGAAGAATTAAAAACTTATGTTGATGGTGGTACGCCACTTGGTTTTATTATTGGTTAAATTTCTTCTTGCTTTTTCTGTCATATTTTGTTAATATCAACTTATGAACACACAAATTATTGGCGTATGCGGTTTTATTGGTAGCGGCAAAGACACTGTCGCAGATTACCTGGTCAACTTTCACGAATTTCGACGAGATTCGTTTGCGGCAACTCTTAAAGATGCTGTATCCTCAGTATTCAATTGGGATCGGGAACTCTTAGAAGGCCGCACAAAACAAGCCCGTGAATGGCGCGAACAAGTAGATTCTTGGTGGGCCGAGCGGTTGAATATGCCCAATTTAACACCTCGACTAATTTTACAATTATGGGGTACAGAAGTTTGCCGTCGCGGATTTCATGATGATATTTGGATTGCCAGCGTAGAAAATAAAATTAGAAATTCTAAAGATAATATTGTAATCAGTGATTGCCGTTTTCCAAACGAAATTAAATCTATTAAAAATGCAGGCGGGAAAGTAATATGGGTACAACGAGGTGTATTGCCGCATTGGTATGATATTGCTTGTCAGGCAAACAAAGGATTACCAAGCGCGGCAACCTGGCTTAAAAACGAAGGAATCCATGCAAGTGAAACTGCCTGGGCCGGTACCGATTTTGATGTTGTTATTAACAATAATGGGACAATTGAAGAACTATACAATCAACTTAAAACGATTGTCCTGTAAAATTAAAATAATAAGTTTCCGCTAAATAGGTTCAAAAAAATAATTTAAGCTAAATATTTCTGTTATAGGGAATGAACACTCCCTTTAGTTTACGGAGATATTATAATGGCTCAGCTAGTTTCCCCAGGCGTAAGCGTATCAATTATTGATGAAAGCGCATACGCATCTGCAGGTAACGGTACTGTACCTGTTATTGTTTTAGCTTCTCGCTCAAACAAGAAAGCGCCGGACGGAACAGCCGCGCTATACACTACAGCACCTTACGCCACACGACCACTAATCGTTACAAGTCAACGAGAGTTGGTACAATTATATGGCGAACCAAAATTCACTATTGTTGACGGTACACCAGTACACGGGCATGAATTAAACGAATACGGCTTATTGGCCGCGTATTACTATTTAGGTGTTGCTAATCGTGCAATTTTAGTACGTGCAGACTTAGATTTAGCTCAATTAGAGCCACAAGCAACAGAACCAGTGGGCCCAGCAACCAATGGACAATATTGGTTAGATACAAATGATAGCGTATGGGGGCTTTTTGAAGCTGACGGTACTAAATGGAATGCAGTATCAGTGACACCATTTGATGGTGTGCCAGGCGCCGGCGTAGGAGCCAATGGGGACTATGCAGTTGACGCAAGTTCATCAGTTAAGAAATTCTATAAGAAAGTTGCAGGTGTGTGGTTACCAGTAACTTCATCGGCACTTAGTAAAACAGTTACAGTTGCACCTCACTATAATGTGCCTACTCCAACATCTGGTACAGTTTGGTTTAAAACTACAAGTCCAAATGCTGGTTTTAGTCTAAAGCTAAAAAAGTACAATAGTAAGACACAAAGCTGGTCATTACAAACTGTTGGCGCAGGTAAGAAGCATGGCAATGTTGTTTATGTAGATAATGCAACAGCAATAGCTGATTTTGGTTCCGAGTTAACAACCAATGATGTTTACATTAAAGTCAGTGACAACACTAAAGCTGAATTCCAAGTTATGCGTTGGGACGGTGCCCAGTGGTCTGCAATAACTCCAAGTGCCAGCAATGACGCACCTACAGGTGCAACACCAAATGGTACATTATGGTATGATGCTGGTAACATGGTTGACATTTATATTAAAGACACTGTTGGGCCTAATGCAGTTTGGCTACCTGTTGAAAATGTAACAGTAAACACAGAAGAGCCAAGCGGACCAAGCAATGGCGATGTATGGGTTGATACCAACGACATGGTAAACTATCCACTGATTAAAGTATACGACGGCAGTGATTGGATTGCACGTGATAATGCAGACCAAACTACACAAACTGGTGCATTATTTGCTGATCTAACTGCAACTCCTGGTGATACAAGCGGAACAGGTGGCGGCGCAACAGCAATGGACAGTGAAGCCCCTAATCCAGCTTTTTATCCAGAAGGAATGATTTTATGGAATTCAGCAGTAAGTTCTGGAAACGTTAAAATGTATAACGCTACAGCAGGACACTGGCAAACTGAATCAGGTAACATTGATAGTGGACCAAAAGCAGGCGCTCCATACATGTTTGACAAAGCACAACGTCGTGTTGTTGTTAAGCGTTTACAGGCTGCATTATCAAGTAACGAAGATTTACGTGCAGAAACATTGACATTTAATATTATTTCTACACCAGGCTACGTCGAATGTATTGATGAGATGGTTACATTAAACTCAGACCGTAAAGATACCGCATTTGTGATTGCTGACACTCCAATGAAGTTATCAGACAAAACTACTGATGTTGTAAATTGGGCACTGGGCGCAGATGCTGGCACAAACGGTGCCGATGGTCTAGTAACACGCTCTGGTAGTGCCGCAATTTATTACCCAAGTGGTTTATCAACTGACTTGAGTGGAAACGATGTAGCAGTACCAGCAAGTCACTCAGTTCTACGTGGCATTGCATACAATGACCAAATTGCTTATCCATGGTTTGCCCCAGCTGGTTTAACTCGTGGTGCATTAAGCGGTATTAGTAATCTTGGTGTTGTAACTAGCGAAAATGAATTTAAATCATTGGCATTGAATCAAGGTCAACGTGATGCTTTATATTTGAAGAACATTAATCCACTAGTAAACTTCCCAGGACAAGGTTTGTATATTTGGGGTCAGAAGACATTATATCCATATGATTCTGCACTAGATCGAGTTAACGTTGGTCGTTTATTGGCTTACTTGCGTGAACGTTTTGATGTAATTGCTCGTCCGTTTATCTTTGAACCAAATGATCAAAAGACACGTGATCGTGTTTTAGCAGTGTTCAATAACTTCTTAGCTGACATGTATTCAAAACGTGCAGTATACGACTTCTTGGTTGTATGCGACAAGTCAAATAATACACCAGCACGTATTGATAAAAATGAATTGTATATTGACGTGGCAATTGAGCCAGTTAAGGCAGCAGAATTCGTTTACATTCCAATCCGAGTTGTTAATACTGGCGCAATTGCCAACAACACTAAATAAGGGTAAGGAGAAATAAAATGGCAGTCAATTTAGACAAATTTAATGTACCAAACCCAGATGGTGGCTTTGGTGTTTTGGTTCAGCCAAAACTAAGCTATCGTTTCCGTGTTAGAATGGCTGACTTTGGTGACGGCGATACTATTGAACTAACAAGTCAAGTTGTTAGTGTTACTCGTCCAAGTTTAACACATGATGATATCACTCTTGATGTTTATAACTCAAGAATTTATCTAGCAGGTAAACATACTTGGGACCCAATTACCATTACAGTACGTGATGATATTACAAGCAGAGTAGCTAGATCAATTGCGGCTCAGTTACAACGCCAAGTCGATCATGCTGATCAAGCATCGGCAAATTCAGGAAGTGGATATAAGTTTGCAATGTCGATTGAAAACTTAGACGGCGGCAATAGTAATCCAACAGTGTTGGATTCGTGGCAATTGGCTGGTTGTTATATCCAAAATGTAAACTACGGTGAAAACAACTATTCAACCAGTGATGCATTGACAATCACTATTGCTATCAAGTATGATAATGCTAACCACATGATTGACGGTACGTCTGCATTAGAAGGCGGCCTAGGCGGCAATGGTGATTCACCAAGTTCAGGCGGTACAGCACCAGAAGCTTAATATACAGCTTTAATTTAAAGTGATAAGTAAGTGCAAGCAGAGATGCTTGCCCTAACATAGAAGATAAAGGGCGAGAAATCGCCCTTTATTATTGGACACATGTATACTAACCTTGCAACAAAGTTATTTTTAAACGGAAAAGATTCACATGCAGAGAACTCACCTCTGGAAGATGGGATGATTTTTGTAAAGTATGCATGGGAAGTTAAAATAACTGGCGATGGAGAATCAGGACTGGCAAGTGCACCTCCAATGGTTGCCAAGACATGTGATTTACCAAAATGGCAAATTGATACCCAATTGGTAAATGTGTACAATCATAAGACTATTGTACAAACAAAAATGACATATGATCCGTTGACCATGACTTTTTATGATCAAGCGGGCGGGGAAGCAGAAGCATTAATAATGAATTTTATTAAGGCTCAATTTGATTCCACAGATGCAAGTAAAGCACCAACACAAAGTCCATTAACTATTGAGATTAAAATGAAAAATCTCAGTGGTCCTGGCGCAACTGATAAAGTTTATACATTAAACAATGCTTACATCACTGATGTTCAACATGATACATTAGATTATTCAGCAAGCGATGCGGTTATGTGGACTATTACTGTTCGTTATGAAGATTTAGTAACTGCTGGATTTGATACACCACCACCTAAGGTAGGAACTGGTATTGCGTCAAAGCCAAAACCACCAAAGCCAAAACCACCTGTTACAGTAACTCCAGTGGTTAAACCACCTCCTGCTGATGCAGTTAATAACGAAATACCCTACGGTAATCCAATGGGCGATAATATTGGTGGAGGTTACGATGGACAAGGGTTAGGTATAGGTGATGCAATTATGTCTAATAGGAATAATGCTCCTGTAAAATCTACCCCAGCTAAAGAATGGCCAACTCCCGCAGTTACTGGAAACAGTACATATCCTGCAAATGCAAGTGCTCCAGTTGCGGCCCGTCCAACAGAAGGATGGAAAGCTCAGCAGGTGTGGGATTCAAAATATGCAAGTGGATGGAATGCCGACGGTTCGTCAAAGATTGGAACAGCGGCAACACCAAGCACCGGAGCTCCAACAGCAAATACGCCAAAGACATTGCCTGACAGTTATACAAATTCTCCTTCGGGATTTAACCCAGAGTGGCAAAAAGCCAGGGATGATTATTTGAAAGCACATCCACCGTTGACCAATTCTCCACAATCAAAACTGGCAGCAGAGCATGTTGCGGATGCGGCAGCACTAAGAGTTGCACCTAGATATGCCGCTCAAACAAGAACTGTACAATCAGACGGCACCATCGTAGATCGTGCAAATCTTTCACCAGGTGGAATGAATTCGACCACGACATCACAGGGGCAGTCAATTGCCAACACACAGGCACAGCGTGAGCAATTGGCTCAACAACAAAAAGCAGGTCGAGGCAAAGATTATTAATTATGGCATATAAAGTAATTCCCCAAATTGAGTTTGACAAAGCAGTACAGCAGGTACTAATAACCGGTATAGCTAGAACTCCAGCTGAGAATATTGTTATTGCTTTTTGGAAAGCCAGCATTGACTTAAACAAGAATTTTAAAATTCTAATAGAAAAAGCAACAGCATCAGGTAAGCTTAATGTTGATCAGGACGTACTAGATCATATCAATACTACGTTACCTAATACAATCTCTTATCATGTAAAAACATTAACAACTGTTCCTCCTATTGCTAGACGTGAATTATAATGGCAAACAACTATTCGCAAGGTTTTTACACAGTACTTCATCCTGAAAAATATGTAGGAAAAGGCGCCCCTAAATATCGCAGTGGATGGGAACTTACATTTATGAGATTCTGTGATAATCATCCAAGTGTGGTAAGCTGGGCAAGTGAAGGCGTAAGAATTCCTTATCGTAATCCTTTTACTGGTAAAGATACTTTTTATGTGCCTGACTTTTTTGTAACATATCAAGTTAACGGTGTCAGGAGAGCAGAGCTAATCGAAATTAAACCCAAAGCACAGGCAGTTATGGAACTGGCTCGAAGTCAACAAGAAAAAGCCGCTGTGGCACTTAATATGTGTAAATGGGCCGCAGCCAAAATTTGGTGTAAACGAATGGGTGCAACTTTTCGCATTTTAACTGAAGAAGACATCTTTAATAACACCAATCCGACACGTAAACGACGCAAATAGTCATAAGTAAATACATGACTAAGAAATTAGAGGAAGTCTTTGGTTTTCCGCCTATTGAGGAAATTACAGCTTCCGTTGACACACAAGAAGATATTCAGATTCCCGTAGAAATACAGGAAGAGTTAACCATGGCTAACGCTACTATTGACATGGCAAATCGTGTCGATATTGCATTGCCAACTGTTACCGACATGGCAAGTGCAGAGCGTGAATTAGACAAGTTAGCAAATACAGCGCAAGAACAAAGCGAGCGTTTGATGGACTTGGGATTTAACGTTGATGATAGAAATGCAGGTAAAATTTTTGAAGTTGCCGCACAGTTATTAAAAACTGCGGTAGATGCCAAAACAGCCAAGCTTGATAAAAAGCTAAAAATGGTTGAATTGCAACTTAGAAAAGCCAGGCTTGATAAGGATGCAGTTAACGATTCAAGCAATGTTATAGATGCAACTGAATCTGGTATTACTGGCAACAGAAATGATATACTCAAAGCTATCCTGAATAGTGTGGGTCAGAATAAATAAGTCATATGAGAGGATTTAATCATGCCCACTTTATTAGAATATATTAATCAATTACAACAAGAACATCGCTATCGCATTAAGATGGCATTTTCACCAACTGAGCGTCAACTTGAAAGCCTAGAGCGTCATATGAAAAAATATGATGCCCTTGAAGTTGGTCGTCCAGAAAAACTAATGTTACAAGCACAACCAATGGATTTCCCGCAATTGGGCGGCCATGAAATTGTTATTGTTGATGTTGTTACACGTTTACCAGTTAGTACTCCAATGCTAGAAGCTGAACTTCGTTCTTTGCTATTTGTGACTGAAAGTGTTTTAAAGGTGTTTGGAAGAGACACACCATTGGAGCAACAAATTGAAGACGACAAAGAGCCAAATACAGAAGCAAAGCTAGGAACAGAATACACTGAAAACGAAGCTAATCCAGTAAAGGCAGATGATGCCGCTGGTGACAAGTATGTGCAAAACATTTTAAAAGATTTAGATAAAAGCCGCGCCGACGCAAAAGCTAATATTGTTAAATCTGCAACTAAGTCTGATGCTAAAATGAGCGACCCTACATGGGAAGTTCCAGCTGATGGCAAAACAAGTCCAGTTGGAACCAAACAACAAAAGGTTCCTTATCCAACAAAGACAGGAGCCAAAAAATGAAAAACAAAAAATTAAATGAAGGTATTCGAATTGCCAAAGAGGGCATCGACGAATGCTGGGATGACATGGACACCATGAATCAAACCACACAATCTGGCGAACCAATGACAGTTACATTGTCAATGCCAGGCAAGAATATCAGTGTTACCACTGACAGCGCCGATGAAATTGCAAACGTATTACGTTTAGCAGGCATTGAAGTTGGTAATGCTACAAGTGTGCCAGGAGACGTTGACGGTGATGGCGACCATGATATTCATGATCACGAAGCTGAAGTAGCTTATGTTGGAGTAGGGTCAGAATCTGAGCCTAGCGTACCCGAACAAGCAGAAGAACAAACTGAAGAAGCTGTTCAAACTCCTGCTACATGGACTGACAAACAAGGTAACACACATCCTGCTACTCGTGTCCAGGGTGACCGTTACGGTAATCAAGAAGAAAAAGAAAAAGACAAAGAAGTTGACGAAGGTAACGAGTTCTCTGGTGCCAGAGCCGAAGCAATTCGTAACGGTAAAGATACATTTACCGTTGACGGCAAAACATATGACGTCATTGAGGAAAATGAAACCGAAGAGGACAACGAAGATTACTATTCATTGCCTATGCCAAACGGAGACCGCGAAGACAAAGAAGTTGACGAAGCTATTAATACAGGTGCTTCTTTAAAAAGATTTAAAGACGATCCTAGAGGTAATGAAAAATTACCAGCAAAAGAAGTTGATGAAAGTGCAATGACTGAAGACGACCATCCAGCAGTAGGCGCAATTACTAATCGCATTATTCGCCAACATCCAGATCTATTAGCAAAATTTGGTCCAGTTAAAGTAATGGCAGCTATTGATAGTCTTGCTTCACACTTAGATGAGTTAGATGAAATTGGAACCAGTGATGTTAGTATATGGGTAAAGCGTGTAATTGAAGAATTAGAAGCTGGTGATTTTGATCATGTCGATGAAGCAACTCAAACCAATAAACCATGGACTGATATGAGTGGTAAGCAACAACCGGGTACCGCTGTTAAAGGTAAGAGCTATGGTAATCAAGAAGAAGAAAAAGACAATAAGGATAAAGAAATGGATGAATCAGCTAGAATCATTGCATTGTCTGGGGTAAACGAATGGGCAAATAGCCCAGAAGGTAAAGCCAAAGACAAAGGTACTGTGAGTAACAGTTTACCATCAGCTAAAGGTACAGGCAAAGGAAGTCCAGACTTTGGTGCAAATCGTGCCAACGGCCAAGGTGAAAATCCAATGGGCGATGGTTCGCACACAGTTAGTGTTGAAGAGCAGTTTGAAAGTGCAATGGGTGAATATCGCAAGTTTGTTGCAGAAAACATTGCTCGTAAAAAGTAAATAGGAGCCCTTTGTGGCTATTGAAAATACTTTTGTAAAATCACCATTTCGGGTAGAAAAGTTCACGGACGATAATGTCCGTGAACTTGCCATTTGTGCTCACGATCCTGTTTACTTCATTGACAACTATTGCTGGGTCCAACATCCAACCAAGGGTAAAGTTAAATTTAAGTTATTTGATTATCAAATTGATTTAATTAACTGTTATCACAATAATCGTTACAGTATCAACATGCTGGGACGACAAATGGGTAAGACAGCGTGTGCGGCAGCTTACTTGGTATGGCGAGCAATGTTTATGCCTGATCAAACAATTCTTATTGCCGCGCACAAGTTTGCCGGTGCTCAGGAAATTATGCAACGTGTTCGTTACACATACGAAACACTTCCTGAATTTTTAAAAGCAGGTGCTACAAGTTATAACAAAGGTAGCATTGACTTTGACAACGGCTCTCGCATTATTTCAACTACAACAACAGAAACAACTGCTCGTGGTATGTCATTGTCATTGATCTACTGCGACGAGTTTGCATTCGTTAAACCACGTATTGCTAGTGAGTTTTGGACTTCTATCAGTCCTACACTATCAACTGGTGGTAAGTGTATTATTACTAGTACACCTAACCAAGACGATGACCAGTTTGCACGTATTTGGAAAGACGCTACCAAGAACATTGACGAATACGGTAATCCGCAAAAGCTAGGACGCAATGGATTTGCAAGCATTAAATTTATTTGGAGTTCTCATCCTGACCGTGATGACACTTGGGCACAAACAGAACGCATTAAGATTGGCGAAGAGCGTTTCCTACGTGAACACGAATGTGAATTTGTTATTGCTGACGAAACACTAGTTAACTCAATGAAGTTGATTACTATGGAAAGCAAAGATCCAAATGGAAAAATGGGTCAGGTTAGAATTTACAAATATCCACAACGAGGGTCTACCTATGTGGTTGGATGGGACCCAAGTTTGGGAACAGGTGGAGACCCATCAGCTATACAGGTATTTAGATTGCCTGACCTAGAGCAAGTTGCTGAATGGCAACACAATAAAACTGATATACAAGGACAATTACGAACTCTTGTTTCTATTTTAAAGTGGCTCAAAGATGAAACAGGTAGTGCCAGTGAATTATACTGGTCTGTAGAAAATAACACAATTGGTGAAGCGGCACTAATTAGTATACGAGAATTTGGTGAAGAACGTATACCAGGAACGTTTGTACAAGAAATCAGACGTACAGGACAAAGTCGTGGACGCAGGGGCTTTAATACCAGTCATAAGACAAAAATTACAGCATGTATGCGCCTTAAGAACTATGTGGAAAGTGATAAAATGACAATCTACAGTCATAACTTGTTACGTGAGCTAAAGAACTTTATTGCACGTGGTGCAAGCTTTGCAGCCAAAGACGGCGAAACTGACGATTTAGTAATGGCAACAATACTTGTACTTCGGGTAGTTGAAGTTGTCATGACATGGGATACCAAAACGTATGATAGGTTAATTAGCGCAGAAGTCAATGAAGTCCTCAAGCCCATGCCTATTGGCTTCTTTTAACTAAATATAACTATGAGCACATTAGAAGAACTATCTAAAGAAATTGCCGCATCTATCGCAGGGTTAAGTCACGACGCTAACTTTAAAACAGTTGATGGAGAAGACACATTAGATCATGAAACTGCAATTTATCAGTACTTGCCAAAACAAAATGTAATGGTCATGATTAATGCTGAAAACCAAGATGTAGAAATTTGGTATGATCCGCAAAAAACAAATAAGGATTGGTTTGAGAAATCTTTTAAATCTAGGATTAACAATATTGCTCGTCGATATCTATTTGGTACAACTGTGCGTAGTTATGCAGGTGATATTGAACCAAAAAATATGGTTCATAGAACAGATTACGAGCTAAAAGAAAGTCGTAATACTACAAAGACTAGCTACCATCCATTGGGCGGCACCAAAATTATTCTGCGTCATACCAAGCCAGTTACTGAAGAAAAGCCAGGGTCTCGTAGTCGTAACATTGGTTCATTGTTTATTGAACATGCAGGAGAAAGATTTCGCTTTCCTTATAACCACTTGCTAGGTGCTAGAGTAATGGCGTTACATGTGGAATCTGGTGGCAAACCGTGGGATGAAAACGGAGAGAAGATTTTAGAAATTAGCAGACGTCGTAAAGATGTTATGGAATTACTTCGCTGGAGCAGACGTTTAGAAGAAACTGAACAAGTAACCGAAATTCGTACTCGCGGCAAAAGCGAAGTAATTATGCTTAAACGTATGATGGAACGTGCGGCCCGCACAGGAGATCTAAGTAGCATTACATCATATATTCCATCTAAGGACGTTACCAACCAAACCATGGTAAGCGAGGCAGTGGCCAATTTAAGCACAGCGTTAGATCATCTATTAGATTAATCAATCTTGTCAACTGCTACAAAGGTTCCATCTTGGAACCTTTTCATTTGTCCAGATCTGGACAAATTAATCTATTTTGGCTATTGCTTTTTACCTGCAGGTATAAGTATAATACAACACATGCAAAGACAATCTAAGCATGTGTTGTTTGGCTCACCAGAGACTAAAACACTAACATTGGCTAATACAAAGGAAAATTTATTATGGCTTCTTTAGCAGAAATTCGCGCTCGCTTAGCCGAGCAAGCACAAAAATCAGGTGGCACTAATGCTACCGGCACCGGTGATAATGCAATCTTTGCACACTGGAACATCCCAGAAGGTTCATCAGCAACAGTTCGTTTCTTACCAGATAGCGACGATACTAATACATTCTTTTGGCGTGAACGTCAGATGATTCGTATTCCATTCGCAGGCGTCAAAGGTCAAGATGAAAACAAGAAAGTTGTTGTTCAAGTACCTTGCATTGAAATGTGGGGAGAGACATGTCCAGTACATGCAACTATCCGTCCTTGGTTCAAAGACCCAAACATGGAATCACTAGGTCGCACCTATTGGAAGAAGCGTAGTTACGTATTCCAAGGCTTTGTTGTCAACAGTCCAGTTGACGAGCAAAGTCTTCCTGAGAATCCAGTGCGTCGCTTTATCATCAGCCCACAGATCTTTACCCTGATCAAACAAGCACTGATGGATCCAGAAATGGAAGAGTTGCCAACCGACTATCAACGTGGTACAGATTTCCGTATCAACAAAACACAAAAAGGTGGCTATGCTGACTACTCTACAAGTGGTTGGGCACGTAAGGAACGTGGCTTAAATGAAACAGAATTGCAAGCAATTGCTACACATGGTTTGTTTAACTTAAACGACTTTATGCCTAAGCGTCCTGGCATCGACGAAACTCGTGCTATTATGGAAATGTTTGAGGCGTCAGTTGCTGGCGAACTATACGATGCAGATCGTTGGGGCAAGATGTATCGTCCAAGTGGCGTACAAATCCAAGGCGCAACCGGCGCCGCGGCAGACGCAGATGAAGATACTTTGTCTGTTAAGGCTGTAGCTCGTGCAAGCGCACCAGCACCAGCCCCTAAAGCAGAAGTTACTGCAACCGCAAGCGTTGCTGATACAGCTACTCCAAGTGGTGAAAAGCCTAGCGTTGACGACATCTTGAAGATGATTCGTAACCGCCAGAAGTAATTTTCAATAAGGGTGCGGAGTGAATTCGCACCCTTTCACTTCTCAACATTTTGGAGGCTAATATGGCAAAAGCATTTGACGTAAGTAAATTTAGAAAAAATATCACAAAAAGCATTGAAGGACTAAGCGTAGGCTTCAATGATCCAACCGACTGGGTATCTACAAATAACTATGCCCTAAACTATCTAATCAGTGGAGACTTTAGTAAAGGGATTCCTCTTGGTAAGGTAACAGTATTTGCTGGCGAATCTGGCGCAGGAAAAAGTTTTATCTGTTCAGGTAACATTGTAGCAAACGCACAAAAGCAAGGCATTTTTCCAATCTTGATTGATACTGAAAATGCGCTTGACGAAGCATGGTTACATGCACTAGATGTTGATACCAGTCCTGACAAGTTGTTAAAACTTAACATGGCAATGATTGACGATGTGGCAAAAATGATTAGTGAGTTTGTTAAGGAATATAAAACATTGCCTGAAGGTGAACGTCCCAAGGTATTGTTTGTACTTGATTCATTAGGTATGTTGTTGACACCAACAGACGTTAATCAGTTCCAAGCAGGTGACATGAAAGGTGACATGGGTCGTAAGCCTAAAGCACTGACCGCATTAGTTCGCAATTGCGTAAACATGTTTGGTAGCTTAAACTTAGGGTTAGTTGCAACTAACCATACCTACGCAAGCCAAGACATGTTTGATCCGGATGACAAGATCTCCGGCGGACAAGGCTTTATCTACGCTAGCTCTATTGTAGTTGCCATGCGTAAATTAAAGTTAAAGGAAGACGAAGACGGCAACAAGATTTCAGAAGTTAAAGGTATCCGTGCCGCATGTAAAATCATGAAGACACGTTACAACAAGCCTTTTGAAAGTGTGCAAATTAAAATTCCTTATGAAACAGGTATGAATCCCTACAGCGGCCTTACTGACTTAATCGAGGGTAAGCAAATGCTTAAAAAGGAAGGAAATAGTCTTGTTTACACCACAATTGATGGCGAACTCATCAAGAAATTCCGCAAAGGATGGGAACGCAATGATGATGGATGTTTGGATAAAGTAATGGCAGACATTACTGCTAATCCTCATGTTGCACCGTCAACTCCATTAGGCGATGCTCCTGATGAGTTACTAGATGAATCTGCAGAATTAGCAGAGTAACATGTCAACAGACCATGAACAATGGTTAAGGAAGCAGGGTGTAAAGATCACA
>Ga0114975_10000059_pt1 | contig 71697 bp, 115 predicted proteins | sample S_130626_EF_Meta_FD_87031 | JGI IMG/M metagenome (GOLD analysis project Ga0114975, IMG submission 87031) | Freshwater microbial communities from Lake Simoncouche, Canada to study carbon cycling - S_130626_EF_MetaG | ecosystem: Environmental > Aquatic > Freshwater > Lake | place: Lake...
ATTCAGTCGCTCGTGATAAATAGATAAAAGGAACGCAAAATGAAAATTGCAGAAGTACTCAACGAATCTAAGCACGACGATTGGGACGATGAAGATGAAATCGTCGGTGATCCTGATCAGGATAAAATCCCTCACATTCTGATGCAGTTGAAGAAGGCTGTTGACGTTGGTGGTAACTATCCTATCACTTTCAAGGATGGTAAGAAGTTCAACATTCCTATGAACGTCATCCTTGCATTCATGCATAAGTACAGTGACCTGAAGCCGATGGATCGTGAAGAAATGCAGAGCGTTGCTGCTAAGAGCAAAGATGATTTCATCTCTGTAATTCAGGGTTTCAACCGCTCCCCTGCTCCCCGCAGCATCTACTAATAAATATGTAGTTATTTTCCCATTCCTATCACTAAATAAAAATAAGCCCTAGTGAAAGCTGGGGCTTTATTTTACTAAAAGAAGGATGATGTGGGATGGGTGATTTTTTCAAACTGGTTGCCGACGTAGGTTTTCCTATTGCAGCAGCAATAGCAGCAGGGTATTTTGTATTCCTGACGTTGAAATTTATTCTTGCCGGAGTAACCGGTAGCGTCAGTGGAATGAAAAACATCATTACATCGCTTGACAATCGTGTTAAGACAATGAACCATGACGTTATTCGTATTGATGCTGTGGTCTCTAATGCACTCGGACTCAAGCCAGACGTAGACAGAATCTCACGTTCTGACGGTAAAGATGATGCGAGGAAAGACTAATGGGACCAAACATAGCTAAATTAATCAGTGAGTATGGGTTTCCCATCGTTGCTGCTTTCGGCATGGGATATTTTGTATATTATGTATGGAAGTGGGCAACTACCGAAGTTAAGCCTGTGTTGAGTGAGGCGAACAACACACTCGTCGCCTTGATTGATCGTATCAGAATGTTAGACAATGATTTGATTCGTTTAACTCAGAAAGTAAGCACTGTACTACATCTGCGTGGTAAATCCATTGAACGTGAACGTATAGAAGCTGAAAAGATAATCAATGCAGTAATAGAACAGGATAAAAAGGTATAAGGCTATGCTGAAAAGAGTTTCAGTATTATTGCTACTTGTATGCAGCCCTGTGCAAGCAACCGAGATAGTATATCAATTTAAAAATCCATCGTTCTCTGGCAATAACGCCGGAGCGCAATGGCTAACGATTGAAAACCAAGAGACTCTACGCAAGAAAGCCATACAGGATAAGATAGAAGCTGAACTCAAAGCAAAAGCTCTTGAAGAAAAGAACTCTATTCTAAATCGCTTTTTGAACAATCTACAATCTCGTATATACTCACAGTTGGCTCAGCAGTTAACTAACAATCTATTCGGACAAACAGCCGGAGACTCTGGGGAATTTACTCTTGAGGGTAATGTGATTAAGTATGAGAAAACTGACACTGAGATTAAACTAATAATCATTGATGACAACGGCAATCAAACAGAAATCATAGTTCCTACTAGCGGATTTAAATGGTAATGAATTGGAAACTTCTTGTATTACCACTATTATTAAGTGGTTGTGTGGCGTCTGGACCTGCTGGTCTTCAATTAAAAGAAGATCCAGTGAGGATGAATACACAGATAAAAGAGTTATATAATCTTCCTGCTCCAGTACAACAAGCTGTTGTAGCAGTATATGATTTTCCTGATATGACAGGACAACGCAAAGATAAAGATGGTATAGCAAGTATATCAACCGCTGTTACACAAGGAGGAACTCCTCTGTTAATAGCTGCACTTAAAGATGCAGGCGGCGGAACATGGTTTAGAGTAGTAGAGCGTAATCGTGTAGATGATCTTGCAAAAGAGCGTCAGATTGTTCGTACAACTCGTGAAGAATACGTTGGTGAAGGTGCAAATAAACTACAACCAATGTTATTTGCTGGTCTTATTGTCCAGGGTGGCATCATCGGTTATGATACTAATATACAGACCGGTGGAATAGGGGCAAGATATCTCGGTATAGGCGGGACAACTAGTTACAGAAAAGATCAAGTAGTAGTAGCATTAAGGGCGGTAAATACTAATACCGGAGAAATAATTCTGAATGTGCAAGTTTCAAAAACTGTTTTATCTGTAGGAAGAGACCTCTCTCTTTTCAAATTCGTAGATGTTGGTACGAAACTAGTTGAAGCAGAAGCTGGCATGTCAGAGAATGAAGCAAATACAATGGCAGTTAAGATGGCCACAGAAGAAGCAGTTTTACAGTTGATCAAGCAAGGTGTCGAGAAAGGGTACTTTACATATAAGGAAACAAAACAATGAATTTTAAATCAGTGGTATTCGTTATGGCTATGATGACTAGTTCGTTGGCGTTAGCACAATCAGTGCAGCCGCAATCAACAACTAATTCAATCTATATTGAACAGGTAGGGGATGACAGTAATATTACTATTGTTCAAAAAGGACAGAACAATAGAATCGGATCCGAACAAAATAGACTAATACTTAACGGTAACGGACAGATACTTAATACAACACAAGAAGGTAACAATAACCTTATTCAGGGTGCTATTGTTCAGGCAGATAATTTTTCATCTGATACTACGGTTACTGGTGATAGCAACACTATAACCTATGATCGCGGTGATGCTGCCAGTGTATCTGGATCGTCTGAAACAGTAGTAGTTACCGGTAGTACAAATAATCTTACATTCAATCAAGGCACTGCGGCATCAGCTACTGGTGCTACTCAAACTATTGAGATAATCGGTGATACAAACACACTTGTATCTACTATAAACGCAGATGACGTAGTGAACACTAAGACAATAGCAGGTGATGGAAACAATATTAATACATTCCAAAATGGAACAGCCGGAAAAAACATTGAAATGATTCTTACCGGTAATACTAATACGGTAGAAATAAAGCAGACGAGTACAAATAATGTCGATACACTTAAGATCGATAGCACGAGCAGCGGCAGTACTATTACTATTAATCAGTGCAACGCCGGAGGCCCATGCTAATATAGGTAAGGTTACGCAAAATCGAGGCGTAAGCGAGGTCGTACGGAAAGTCACAAAGCTGCCTGTACGACCTCAATTACCTATAGATAAAATGGACAAGGTGCAGACTGGTAATGGTAGAGTTGAAGTAACTTTCGTAGATGACTCCACTGTCAAAGTTACTGAACACTCTAAACTCGTGATTGACGATTTCGTATACAGTGGCAAGCCATCCACTTCAAGAATGGCTCTCAAGTTTGCATCCGGAACTGTTAGATTTGCGACAGGACAGTCCGGTAAGATGAACAAAGGTAACATCAATCTTAGAACACCCACAGCAACTATAGCTGTTAGAGGTACAGACTTTGCAGCAACAGTAGATGATTTCGGAAAGAGTCTCATAATGTTGCTTCCAGAACCAGACGGCTCAGTCGGAGAAATCACAGTATCAAATGCTGCTGGTGTGGTCATTCTTAATAAAGCATTTCAAGCTACTATAGTTTCTACCGCAGACAGTAGCCCATCTAAGCCTGTTATTCTAAATCTAACCCTTGATCAGATTGACAATATGTTAATTGTATCTCCTGCGGAAGAAGTTAAGTCAGAAGAAATGGCTGAAGCTAAAGCTAACATATTAGATTTGTCAGAACTTGATATCGATTACCTCGCAAAAGATGATCTACAGGAAAATCAGCTAGCCAGTTCAGAACTTGACATCAATACGATTAACTCAGACTTCTTAGCGGAAGATTTTCTTGATTCCGCTGATGGGAATGACTGTGTGACAAAAGACAATACGAAACTTTGCGGAACTACATTTGGTCTTAATAATACTACACAGATTACTACTATCATGTCAGGGGACTATTTACGACTTGCCAGAACACTCAGTACAACAGTTGACATTGTTGTGAAGAAGGATTCAAATAAAACACTATTCATTGACAGTAATGGAAAATCATTTCTAATTGAAATAAACGAACCGGCCGGAGGAACTATCATCAATGTTAAACAAAGCGAGTAAAATTTTATTATCACCGTGGTTAGCTGTAGCTACAGTAGTGCTATTGCTATCAATAAAGTTGATGAATCCGTTCCTAGTTGATAGTATGAAGTTAAAGTACTATGACTATTTGATGTTGGGTGAGTCGGTTAAGTCAGAGCAAATTGTAGTTGCAAATATCGGGGAGAAGGCAATTGAAAAATATGGACAGTATCCGTTTCCAAGGGAAACATATAGCAAAATTATTAGGGATCTTTATGGGGCAAACGCTGGTATCGTTGGCATTACTATACTTATGTCTGAGCCTGATCGGATGGGGACTGACAGAGTACTATCAGATACCTTAAAACAATATCCAGTTGTACTAAGTCAGACTCTATCTGACACTTGTACTAGGAATAACGTTCAGACTCGTCGTACAGGCGTTGCTGTAATTGGAGACGGGCAACCGACTGAGTTTCTCCCGAATTATCCGTGTGTTCTTGATAATATTTCAATGCTTCAAGAAGGTGCTGCAGGCGTCGGTATAACAACTTCGCTTCCAGAGACTGACGGGGTAGTGCGTCGAATCCCTCTAATAGGGACTTCAAAGAACGAATACTATCCTGCATTTGCTCTTGAAGTGTTGCGTGTTGCTGCGGGTGATCCGTCGTATCAAGCGAAAATAAGTCTAACTGGGGTTGAAGCATTGCGTGTTCCTCAATTCGGAAAAATAGATACCGATGAATACGGTAGAGTATTTATCAACCCAAATTATAAGTTTCAGTCATTTGAGGTTGGTGAGAAGGTTCCTGATCTAACTGGGAAAATTGTAATTCTTGGTGTAACCGCCAGTGGTCTAAGTAACCCTGTAGCGACTCCCTCAGGTGCCCAGTATCCCCATCAGTTGCAAGCGAGTGTTCTTCAAACTCTGCTAAACGGTGATGCAGTGTCGATTCCGAACTGGGTAGGTCTTGTTGATCTTTTAGCATTTGTTGTTCTTTCCCTTGCTGTCATCGGTCTGTCTAACGTGCGTTACTCTATCGTATGGATCGGTTTATTGATCGCGGGATATATGTATGCACCTATATATTTGTTCAGTCATAGCAAGATATTATTTGATATTTCATTCAACATTCTTGCTGCACTTCTTATTTATATGCATGTATATAGTGTTAAGTTTATCAGTGAATATCTACAAAAGCAACAAATTAAAAAGCAGTTTGGCACTTATTTAAGCCCAGACCTTGTTGCAAAACTTCAGAGAAACCCAGAACTATTGTCTCTAGGCGGTGACGAAGTAGAACTTAGTATCATGTTCACTGATGTTCGTGGATTCACTTCTATCTCAGAACACTACGGTAAAGATGTTCAGGGCTTGACAAAGATCATGAACCGTTATATGACAACTATGACGAAAGCAATTCTAGAGAACAACGGAACGCTAGATAAATATATCGGCGATGCTCAGATGGCGTTCTGGAATGCACCAGTCAACAACGATCAACACGCCAAAGATGCAGTTAAGACTGCGTTTGAAATGATGAAGGCATTGGAAAAATTCAATGAAGAAATTAAAGAAGAAGGTGTACCAGCTTTTGGAATGGGTCTCGGTATTAATACTGATACTGTTGTTGTCGGTAATATGGGTAGTGATCAGCGTTTCGACTATACTTGTTTGGGGGACGGCGTTAACCTTGCATCTCGTCTCGAGGGCCAAAGCAAACCTTATGGCGTTAAAATTATCATTGGACCCAAGACTGCTAGCGCGGTTTTGGACACGTACCAAGTAGTAGAATTAGACTTGATAGCAGTTAAGGGCAAGACCGAGCCTGCTAGAATATACACAGTTTTACCATTTAGTGACGCATCGGCTGAACAACAGCATAACAAGTTCTTAGAGTTATATCGTAAGGGTAACTGGGATGTGGCTGAAAGATTTGCTAATGACTTGAAAACATGTTGGAACAATGAGCTAAATAAGTATTATGATGCGATGTTAGAACGCATCCAGGAATACAAGAACACTCCCCCAGCAAATTGGGATGGAGTATTTAGGGCAACATCAAAATGAATATGCCCGTTAAAAAAATTCACACACATTTACAGAGTTAAATATTATTAGCTGCATATCAAAAATGTGCAGTACTTTTAACCTAAAAGGAAACATAAAAGTATGAAGAAGTTAATTGTAATCGCAGCACTCGCAATGGCTGCTGTAACTACCCCAGCAATGGCTGACACTATCACAGGCGAAGTGAAGTTCAATGATGTCCGTTCAGGTCGTCCAGACGCTACATCATATAAGCTTGAGTACATGGCCGATGTAACTACTAATGTAGTAGCTGGTGCTGAAGTCCAGGTGAGTCAGCCAGAAGATGGCGGCTCTGCTAAGACTAGAGTATCAGTGAAGGCAGGCTACGTCCTTCCGGAAGTTCTCGGAATCCACACTGTTGCATACGGTGAGATTGGTGAAGCTTTTGCTGACAAGGTAACTACTAGAGTCGGTAACCGCAATGTCGTAACTGGCGGAAACTATACACTTTGGGGCGCTGGTGTAAAGGCTAGCCGTCATATATATGGTCCAGTCTCGGTTGTAGCTGGTTATCGTCACCGCGAGGGTTTCGAGAATGCATCTGGTGTAAAAACTGATCGTCTCAATGCAGGTCTTTCGTATGCATTTCGTGAAAATACTTCGGTAACTGCAAACTATTACCGCACTCGTGGTACTGCAAACATCGATGCTATCGGCATTGCGATTGCACAGAAGTTTTAATTTAAACTAACTGTGGACTATATAACGGCGGGAAGAAATTCTCGCCGTTATTTTTTGGGCATTAAATACATACATGAAAATTGGTCTTAGTCAGAAGATATTGAACCACAATGGTAGACCTCATGATGCCATCGACCATGGTTGGTATTCGATCCTTACTGGACATAGCCTTTACTTTCTACCCAACACAAATAATCAACAGTTCGACCTTGTAGCTGATAACATAGACTCGCTGATACTTACCGGTGGCGATTCTTCTGAATTGAGACAGAGCGTAGAGCTAAGTTTAGCAAACAAGATGATGGAACGCGGCAAGCCTGTAGTAGGAATTGCTCAGGGAGCATTAGCAATAGCTGACATATTGGGTGCTACTCTAGAGCCAATAAAGAAACACGTAACAGTAAACTATCCTATAATCTATCACGGCGAAGTGTTAGAAGTAACAGGAGATCATGCTACCGGTATTCTAAAGAACGAAGCAGGTGTTGAGATACTGTGTACTGATCATAATGGGTACACCGAAGCATTCATAAAAGATAATGTTGCCGGTGTGTTGTGGAATCCAGAACGGATGATTAAACCTTGGATTCCCCCCGAGATCGCATTGTTACTCAGAATCTAATTTCTCATACACAAAGTATAAACGACCGTTCGAATCCTTCTTGAATTCTAGTAATTTCAAGCTATACTTCTCAGCAAATTCATTAACGACAGCAAAAGACCAAGGGAAGATTTCTACATAGGGTCCGTTCTTGTGAGGAATACCTGGATTAGCTCTCAAATAGAATCTTCCTCCCTTTTTCAATAGGTCAACGCAATGACTAAAACGTGCTTCAATCTCATCTTTGCTGTTAAAGTTGATTGATCCTAAAGCAATAATAACATCATGTGATTCGGACTTGACTTGATACTCTAGGATATCAACTTGATAATCTGCTAAGTTATTGTAGGGGTCAATACCCACAATGTTCTGAATTCTACCCTTAAATGGATGGTAGCCGCAACCTACGTCAAGAACTGATTGCGGTAATAGCTTGTTGACTTCCTCCACTAACTGCCAACCGGTATAAGTAAATTCGTCAGTGCGCGGCCTCCAAATCTCTCCGAAGAAGCGTTTGATATAGCGTTCGCTCAGTTGATCAGTGATCCCACTAAGTGACCCTACAAAGTCAGAATTCAAGTTTAACTCATTCTCAATAGCATCCTTGAACTTGCGATACCGTGCAGGTGTCCAAGGTAATTCATCTACTATAGTGTCCTTATCAAACACTAGTTTAGAGAATTTAGGAAGCTTAAATGCTTCTTCCAAATTTTCCTTCAACAGTCCAAAAATTATGTTGTTCATCCAAATTTCCCGTAAGTAATGATAAATATTCTCATGATGAGAAAATTATTAAATACTTATCATAGAAACGTACTCACTAAAGGAAAACGCAAATGACTACATCAAAAGATTTCGTAGCTAAGATCGTAGCTGATAACAAGGCACTCTTTGAAGCATCAAAGATGAACGTTAAGGCTTATTTCGAAAGCAATCCCTCTAAGGAAGCTCTCGTAGATCACTTCATCGGCCGCATGGTCAATGAGCGCATGAATATGGTTGAAATTGCTAATCAGGTAGCAAATCTTCCAGCTAACACTGACCCTGTTGAGCTTCAGCTTCTCTCAAAGCAAGCTTATGACGAAGCAGTACACTTCCGTATGGTTAAGGAAGTGATCGAACATATCACTGGTTCAGAACTTGACGTAGAAGCCGCAATCGCTGCTGAAGCTGCAACGCCAACTGCAAAGGGCGCTGGCCTTCTTGCTAAGTACGAAGCCGAAGCTGACGAAGCTGCTCTTGCTGCATATCAGCTTGTAGCTGAAGGCCGTGCAGAAGCAGTTTGGGATCAGATGGCAGATTGCATCGAAGACGAATTCATTTCTTCACGTTATGCAAAGATCGCTAAGGACGAGGGTTTCCATAGCAAGATCGGTGCTCGTAAGTTAGAAGAACTCGCAACCGACGAAGCAACACAGACTCGTATTGCAACTCTAGTAGAAGCAATGCGTAAGGACTTGTTTGATATTTCGTGCAAGAACACTACTGAAGTTCCTGCTGCTAAGGCTCTTGTAAACGAAGCATACGGCTGGTAAAGAAAGACTGGGGACGGACAAACAATACCCTCACTTGAAACGGGGGTCCCGTCCCCAACTTACATAATGGCAGAAAAACAACTTCTTATTCTCACCGGACCACAAGGAGCTGGAAATCATCTCTGGTCTAAAATCTTTTCACTTCATCCCGAAGTGTATGGCTGGAAATCGCTTTTAGAAAACTATTGGGAAGCGCATCGCTTCTCCGAACCCTTTGCACAACATTGGAAAAATCATGACCTACTCAAAACTTTCGATTGGTCTCAAAGAGACTTATATTTTACTTCTATCAGTTGCCCCCTGGGCATACATGGATCTGAGATTAATCCCATTTGGAATCCTGATATACGTGGCTTTGCTGATACTGTGCGTTCCTTCGGTATTGATGTTACTTTTGTCGTTTGCGGACGAGACCAAACGATCCTCCGAAATCAGCAAACTAGAATCAGAACTGGAACGACGATACAGTATCTCTTATCACAACTAAGTGACATAGATGATCCAGTGTTCTTATCATATGAATTATTGTATCTTTATAAGCAAGACTATCTCAAGAGTTTAAAACTCAACATTCCCGTTGCTTGGGATGACCCTCGTATTGATGAAATACTAGCAGAGGATCCTAATGAGAAATACATTCAATATATAGAGTACAATGAACTTGATAATGGTAACAAGTTCGGTACTACATTCACAGAGAAACCGCAGTGAATATAAATTTCAATACTGACAATTTAGTGATATCATCGTACCCTCGTTTTGCCGGGGGCAAGTTTCTAGTAAATTGTTTGGGTCTAAGTGATGATGCAGTATTCCAAGATGCAATTCTAGCAGACAAACAACTTGAAGGGACCTTCAATAATTCAGATAAGATTGATTATATAATGAATGCTTTGGATAACCATCGCTACGACACTTCTAAACTATGGAATGACTTGAAGTTGGGGTGTGTTCAACTATTCAGCTCCACTGAAATTGATTATTCACCTTACAAAAAAGTGAACCTAGAATGGGAAAAGCCCTACATCGCAGCAGCAAAGATTGTAACTGTGAGAGGAGTAACTTTAAAGCTAAACGATACTGTTGATCGTTTATCACATAACCGTTATAAGTTTTTCATAGGTTCACATGTTATAAACAATCTAACTAATATGCTAACTGTATGGAGCAATGCTAAAATAATAGCGTTTAAGAATACTACTAATTTTAGAAGACTACGAGCAGGGACCTTTTATTCAGAAAATGAAAAGTTAGATAGCATTACCTTATGGGATAATGAATTGTCAGAATTTCTAAGTGATAAAGAATTAGATGTATATTGGTTCGACAATAACCTTTACTTTAGTGAAGAAAGAACTATCAACGAGATTAGCAAACTATACACCTGGTTAAACTTGTCTGGGTTTGACGAAGCTGCTATCTCTACTTACTACAGAAGATGGATTAAAACATGTCTACCGATCGACCTGATAAAACTAAGAAACTCCTAATCATAACGGGTCCGCAGGGATCAGGTAACCATCTATTCAGTAGATTGTTTAGCCTTCATAAAGATGTGGGTGGTTGGAAAGAACTGCAAGATGAGTACTGGATACCGAGCGACCAAGAAACGTTTGCAAAGTATTGGGTACATCCTGAACAACTGTCCGACTTTGACTTCTCAGCGTATCAGCATTGGGTAGCAAACGTATCTGTTCCTTTCGTCTATGATGGGGTAAGGCAAGTTCCTAAAATTCTAGAGTTTGCCGAACAAGCCAAGGAACTTGGCTTTGAAGTTTCTATAGGTATAATCGTCCGAGATCAAAACATCAATAAGCTACAGCAACAGCGTGTGAGGAAAGAAATAACAATTAACACTGCTCTACAATACTACGAAAGATTACTAGATAGTGACTTTCCTGTTCACTTTGTGGATCATGAGGCATTCTTTTTGCACAAAGAGCATTACTTGAAATGGCTTAGTAAGATTCTAAACTTCCCCATTGATTACGAGAATGAAGTATTAATGAGATTTATTAATAGTAATGAGGATGCTAATTCTAAATATGTAAAGTATGTTGATGAGTATTGGTTAGATGAGCGTGTTTGGAATGGACTCAAACCTAAAAAGGAAAGAGGATTAGAATGAAAATAGTACTAAGCCAACGCTTGATGTATCATAACGGCATTGCGTATGATTGCATTGAGCATGGATGGTATACCTTTCTACAAGCACATGAACTATTCTTCTTACCAAATGCTTTAAACATACCATTTGATATTTTAGCAGACAACACTGATTTGTTCATTATTACTGGTGGAGACGATAGCACACTGAGAAGAACTGTAGAAATCAAACTCGCTACTCACATGATGCAACGAAACAAGCCTGTCTTAGGGGTGTGTCATGGTGCATTTCTTCTTACTGATTTGTTAGGTGGAATATTAGAACCCGTAGAGGGACATAGAAACGTAGAACATAGTCTTATATACAATAACAGCATGGTTAAGGTAAACAGTCATCATGACTTGGCAATCACAAGATTGCACGGGTCTGCAACTCCTCTTTGTTTTGATGAGCAGGGCAACATAGAAGCATTCATTGACGGCAAGCTAGCTGGTATAGTATGGCATCCTGAACGAATGAGTGATCCTTGGTTGCCAAATGAAATACTAAACTTATTAGGATAGAACATGAGAAAATATATATTCGTAGCAGGAGCTCCTGGCTCAAAGTGGAGCAGCGTAGTGAAGAATATCTACTTTAGTCCTTCAGTAGATCAGACTGACTATAGTGAAGAAAGAACATATCGACATGATGCATCAGGTTCGGTTGAGTTAATGCACTTAGGTGCATACTTTGATCCTGGAATGGAGTTTGGTAAATTCTTTGATGACTTAGGGTCGTTTAGCAAAGAAGATTGTGAGAGAGAATTCGATAAGCCATTCAACGGTGAGGGTGTGCGTATCATCAAGAGCCACGTTTTTGCTCATCATATTGACTTTATCAAAGAAAATTGGCCTGAATGCCCTATCGTGTTAGTGCATCGTCCAGATGATGCTTGCTTAGGATGGTGGGTACGGTGTGGTCATTTCAATATCACATATCCCACGTATAATCAATACTATAAAGATTTACGTATAATGTCATACAAGATCAATGAACAAAACAAAGACATTCGTGCTGCTTGGGACAAATACAAAGTGCGAGAACTTGAGACTAACATCGATCTAGCTGCTCATTTGACTATCGAAACACCTCCTGAAAGATATTGGCAAAATTATAAAAGTGCTGACATACAAGTAGGAGTGATATGAAAAGTAGCTGGAACGATACTGTAGCGAACAGTACGTATCATTTTGATCCAAAGAAAACAGACTTCTCTTGGGATGTTCTCAAACATCACGGTAGGATAGATAATACTTGGGAAAATGATCTTGCTGCTATCATTGAAAACAGTAGACCGGCTACTTGGGAAACTCGTGGATATAAGGGTGAAGGAATACCGGGCCCAAGAGAAGACTTGATAGCCGAAGAGTATGACATTGAACGGACAGGGGCTGATCCAAAGATGATTATCACGCATCTGAACTGGGACATACCCGAAAGTCTACACAAGATTACTGAGCAGTTTGGTTTGGATGATTGTATGGAACGTATCCATGTTCAATGGCCTGGACAGGTATGGACCCGACATATCGACAAGCTACAAAAGTGGAATCCAGAAGATCCTAGTAAAGTTATGCGAATCCTTGTCCAACTCACTGATTGGCAACCCGGACAATTTTGGGAGTACGGCAACTATAATATGAAATACTGGTCAGCGGGCGATGTGACTTCTTTTGATTGGGCCAATATCCCGCACTGTACTGCTAATGCCGGACATCATCCTAGAGTCACATTTCAGATTACTGGAATTAAAACTAGTAAGACTTCTGAGTTTCTAAAAAAGTTAAGATAAATACTTGAATGAGAGCAACCGAACTACTTGCCGAATCAGCCGTTATGGAATTAGCCAAAGAACTACCCAGTTTGGCTAAGCATGACTACAACTCCATTGACAAGTTGATGCGTAAGATTGCCAAGAAGAATCATATTACTGGTAAGGCTCTACACGATCTTTTTCTTAGAAAGTATAAGAAGACTCCCGATAGTTGGATCAAGGATGTTAAGGAAGAAGAGGTTGACAGCAGCGAATTAGATATTAAGGCTGAAGTCGAGAAGTTTGCTGAATGGGCAATGCGCCGTGTTCATCTAGAAAACCCAATTAAGATTGATCTAAGCTACGATACTAAGGAAGCACAAGACAATCATCACACTGGTCGTCACACTATGGGTGATCCAACTATTTGGGTCTACGCAGCAAATCGTAATCTAGTAGATATCCTTCGCACCGTCTTCCACGAAATCGTACATTGCCGTCAGGGCGAATTGGGTATGATTCAGCCTGGGGATTCTTATCCCGGATCGCCTATAGAAGCGATGGCTGACATGTTAGCTGGTAAATATATGAAGATTTACGGCGAAAAGAATCATCACATCTATCAATAAGGTAACCAATATAGTTGAATTCTCTACGTAGTCTGTTATACTAACTAGACTATAAGGAGAATCCATGACAACTCGTACTTTTAATAATGAAGCTAAGGTAAAGCTGACCCAACTCGTAAATGAGGGTATGGCTGTAATGCAAGAGATTGAAACCCTTAACGAAGGTCTCAGTGACACGATTAAGGCAATCGCTGAGGAACTTGAAGTTAAGCCTAGCGTATTGAAGAAGGCAATTCGTGTTGCCCATAAGTCTCGTCTTGCAGAGACTAATCAGGAAAACGAAGAACTTAATACTATTTTGGAGACAGTCGGTAAGACTAGCTGATGTCGTACATTGACGCAATCTTAGAACAGAGCGCGGATAGAGTCTACGTAGTAGAGCGTACTCCCGAGGGTAAGCGGGCTTATAAGGAATATAGTACCAACTATGTTCTTTATTACGCTGATCCAAAGGGGAAACAACGTTCTATCTACGGAGACCCTGTAACTCGTTTCTCTACACGTAAACGTGCAGAATTCGAGAAGGAGCGCAGAATTCACTCTAACAAGCAATTGTTCGAGAGTGACGTTAATGTGGTCTTTAGGTGTCTTTCTGAAAACTACCTAAACGTAGAACCTCCGAACCTTCATACTTGCTTCTTCGACATTGAAGTGGACTTTGACCCAGAGCGTGGTTTCAGTCCCACAGATGATCCGTTCAATCCAGTGACTGCAATCACGTTGTACCTTGATTGGCTGGATCAACTGATCACTCTTGCAATTCCTCCGAGACACATGACGGATGAGACTGCACAAGAGTTGGTCAAAGACTTCCCGAACACGTTCTTGTTCCGAAGCGAAATCGAAATGTTCGATACGTTTTTTGATCTTATCGAGGATGCAGATGTTGTTACTGGTTGGAACTCGGAAGGGTATGACGTTCCCTACATGGTGAATCGTGTTACTCGTGTGATGAGTAAGAATGATACTCGCAGGTTCTGTCTGATGGGACAGCTTCCGAAGACTCGTACATATGAGCGTTTCGGTAAGGAAGAACAGACATATGACTTCGTTGGTCGTATTCATCTTGACTATCTACAACTCTACAAGAAGTATAACTACGAATCTCGTCACAGTTATTCACTTGACGCAATCGGTGAGTATGAATTAGGTGAGCGAAAGACTCAATACGAAGGGTCGCTGGATCAGCTATACAACAAGGACTTTAGAAAGTTCATTGAGTATAACCGTCAGGATACTATGCTCGTGTTCAAGATTCATAACAAGCTAAAGTTTCTTGACCTTGCAAATGCACTAGCACATGAGAACACTGTACTGCTTCCGACTGTTATGGGATCAGTGGCAATGATTGAAATGGCAGTCATGAACGAAGCACATGCTCGTGGATTCATCGTTCCAGACAAGAAGCGTAAAGAATCTTACGGCGAAGTCTCACAGGCTGCGGGTGCTTATGTTGCTACTCCACACAAGGGCATTCACGAATGGGTAGGAGCAGTTGACATTAACTCTCTGTATCCTTCTGCTATTCGTGCGTTGAACATGGCCCCCGAAACTATTGTAGGTCAGATTAGGCAAACGCTCACTGATCAATACATGACCGAGAAAAGCCTCTCACTAGCTAAAGACAAGCGTAAGAAGAAGAACGGTGATGATGCAGAAGCAGTCACTGGTGCTGTTCTTTGGGAAGGGTTGTTTGGTTCACTAGAGTATACTGCTGTGATGAACCAAGAGCGTGGAACTACGCTCACGATTGATTATGCTGATGGTCGTAGCGAAGAAAAATCTGCTGCTGAAATCTGGAAGATGATCTTTGATAGTCATCGTCCTTGGATCCTTTCAGCTAATGGAACCATCTTCACTTACGAGAAAGAAGGAATCATTCCAGGGCTTCTGTCTCGCTGGTACTCAGAACGTAAAGAAACTCAAAAGCTAGCCAGAGAAGCATATGGAACAGATATGTTTGAATATTACGATAAGCGTCAGCTTGTTCGTAAGATTCTGCTAAACTCTGCATACGGCGCACTTTTGAACGAACACTGCCGATTCTACGATAAGCGTATCGGTCAGTCCGTTACATTGTCTGGTCGTCAGATTGTCAAGCATATGATGAGTCAAATCAATGAAATCGTTGAAGGTACTTATCAGCATGATGGCAAAGCTATCGTTTATGGAGATACTGACTCTTGCTACTTCACTGCGTATCCTGCACTCAAGTCTCAAATTGAAAAGGGAGAGCTAGAGTGGAGCAAGGAACTATGCATTGAGTTGTATGACAACATCGCTGACCAAGCTAACGATAGCTTCCCTGCGTTCATGGAGAAGGCTTTTCACGCCCCTCGTAAGAACGGTGAAATCATCAAAGCTGGTCGTGAGTTGATCGGTGATCGTGCTATCTTTATCACTAAGAAGCGTTATGCTATCAACATCTTTGATAAGGAAGGCAAGCGTCAAGACAATGATGGTAAGCTTGGTTCTGTCAAGGCAATGGGTCTTGATCTAAAACGTGCAGACACTCCGAAGTATGTTCAAGAGTTCTTGATGCAAGTGCTTTGCATGGTCATTCAAGAAGGTAAGAACCGCGATGATGTCGTTGACAAGATTCGTGAGTTCAAGACTTGGCTCTCTACGCAAGATAGTTGGACTAAGGGAAATCCGAAGTCTGTCAACAATCTGACCAATCACACTATCAAGTTTGAGAAGACTGGCAAGTGTGCAGTTGGTCATGCTAAAGCTGCTATCAACTATAACTATCTTCGCAGAATGAACGGAGATCAGTATAGTCAGAAGATCGTTGACGGAATGAAGGTTATCGTATGTTCGCTCAAAGATAATATGTTCGGCTTTACTTCTGTCGCATATCCCACAGACGAACTTCGACTTCCGCAATGGTTCCTTGAACTACCTTTCGATGATCTAGACATGGAACGAAAGCTAGTTGATGAGAAGATCGACAATCTATTGGGTGTTCTAAACTGGAATATCCGCGTGGATACTAATACTAATAGTACTGTAAGTGATCTTTTCAGCTTTGGTTAAACTAAAGATTGACTTTCGTAAAAAAATCCACTATTATACACACTATAACTACCTAAATACTTCTAATAAAGGAAACACACAATGAAAGATTATTTGCTCGACCTAGTTGAACATACACATGCTCTCGGTATCATTGATCTGGTTAAGATCGTAGGAACCGATGAAGAAACAGAATTCGGTGCGTATTCAGACGACCAGACTGTTGTAATCTCTGGTTCGTTTAAGACTCCGATTCCAGAATTTGCAGGCACGTTTGGTATGCCTAATCTATCTAAGTTAAAGACTATCATCGGCTTTGATGAATATGATGCCAATGCTAAGATCAATCTCGTCCGAGAAGATCGTGATGGTGAGAAGGATGTTCCTGTTCGTATTCACTTTGAGACTGCAACCGGCGACTTCGTTAATGACTATCGCTTGATGCTCAAGTACATTGTCGAAGACAAGGTAAAGAACGTTAAGTTCAAGGGCGCTACGTGGGACGTTGAGTTTGAACCCACTGTTGCTGGCATCAGTCGTTTGAAGAAGCAGGCTTCTGCTAATAGTGAAGAACTCACGTTCAATGCTAAGACTGAGAACGGTGATCTTAAGATTTACTTCGGTGATCCTTCTACTCACTCTGGTAACTTCGTCTTCCAGCCGGGAGTTGCTGGCACGTTGTCTCGTGCATGGAATTGGCCTGTCAAGGTCTTTCTTGCAATCATGGATCTTCCCGGCGACAAGAAGATTCGCATGGCAGACGCAGGTGCTGTTGAAATCGTCGTAGACAGTGGTCTTGCAACTTATCGTTATCTCTTGCCCGCACAGGCTAAGTAATGATCAAGACTGTCAATGGATCAGGAAGATATGTGATGGTCAACGGCGGAATGCCATCGACCACATACATGAACACTATGTCAGGCTACATGGGCGTAGGTGATTTACGTTTCAATTCAAACTCACAGAATGTTGAAGTTTATGATGGTCAACTGTGGAGAGAGTTGAATACATCCCACGCTTCGATTGGATTGACTCCAGAAGCAGAGTCGTTACTTGACTGGGCTAGAGAAAAGCGCAATCAAGAAATGCAAATTGAAGCATTATCAAAGTCTAATCCAACTATCGCTGATTTGGTTGAACAGAAAAAGAATCTTGATCACAAAATCAAGATGGTTCGGAATTTGATACAGGATGACGTTACCGCGTGAGTGAACAGTACATTATTTCATTCTTTCCTGGTACTTCAGGAAAACTCATAGCGCAAGTGCTATGGAGGATGATTAATGACTTAGACGAGGAGATATTGTTCACTCCGGAAAACTCTGCCCACGTGTCATATCCTTGGGAGAGTTCATGGAAGCATCCTGCTACTAATGATCCTAATCTTGCTGGACTAGATATGTTTGAGGAGTTGAGTTTTTCCGATCATGGGATACTAGCTACTCAAATGTATCCGGAGTTCGATGTTATTCGGACCCGCCTTCCGAATGTTAAACTGATAATCATATTAGTAGAAGAAGACGATCTACCGGAAATAGCATTCAATCATATTACAAAAAACACTATGGTTTCTAAACACTATCGTGGAAAGTTAGAGGCTAAAGGTTACAACCTGAATGATGATCTTTGGAAACAACTGATAATAGAACGACAGATTGATCTTAAAAGATGGTATAAGTCAAATCAAGATGATAATGATTTATACGGTAACTTTAGCAAGTATTACAAGGTACATGTACCTAAAGATTCTCTTGACAACACACTAATAATGAAGTATAGTGATATCTACAAAGAACAAGGTGATTCATTTGTTGCCCTAGAGCAGTTAAAAGAATTCACTGGTAAAGTAGCTAGCCAGTTAGTGATTAAGAGCTATAGAACATACGTAATGAATCGGAATAAGACATGGAACAAGTAAATCTCTCAGCATCACATGACCCAGATTGGGCGTTGTTTTTGCCAGCAGTCTCGTCTTTCTTCATCGCCGGGCTTGGTAAGCAGCGTGAAGGTGAAAACTATTTTGACCCAGCGAGAATCCCTGCAGCATTCAACGGTGATGTTGAGAAGCTAAATTTCCTCAATGAGAAGGAAGGCTTGTACACTTACAAGTGGGGACTGTATTCTGCTGGTCACGCAAACTTAGATATCACAAAGAATGATAACAACGAATCTATCATTCGTAAGCGTGATCGGCAGAATACTTTCTTACTCGGTGACTCTGGTGGTTTCCAGATTCTCAAGTGTCAGTGGCCTGCTGACTGGAAGGATCCTAACTGTCCCCGTGCAATGAAGAAGCGGACAGAAGTCCTCAAGTGGATGGATGAATACATGGACTATGGCATGTGTCTTGATATTCCATCGCAGTCGTTGACAACGTATCACATCATTGACAAGAAGACCGGAAAGTCTGCTCACGGCATCAGCACGATTGAAGAAGCAATCACTGCTACTCATATTAACAACGAATACTTTGTTGCTAATCGTGACGGTCGTTGCAAGTTTCTAAACGTTCTACAAGGGCGTAATCATAAACAGTCTGATGACTGGTATGAAGAAATGAAGAAGTATTGCGATACTAACGTCTACGGAGACAAGGCATTCAACGGTTGGGCATTCGGTGGTCAAAACAAGATCGATGTTCACTTGATGCTTAAGCGAATCATCAACATCATTCATGACGGCTATCTTGAAGAAGGTAAGCAAGATTTGATTCACTGTCTTGGTACTTCAATCATGGAGTATGCTGTCATCTTTACTGATGTTCAGAAAGCTGTTCGCAAGTATCATAATCCAAAGTTACAGATTACGTTTGACTGTGCATCGCCGTTTTTTGCTGCTGCAAAGGGTCTTGCTTATAATAACAATACGTTTGAACACGACAGTAAGTGGACGTATGCTATGGAGAAGACTGCCGAAGAAAAGAGATATGCAACTGACACACGTAAGTTCAGTGACGGTGTACTAGCTGATGGTATTCACAAGGTGTTTACTGATAGTCCGGTAACGGATATGATGGTGATGAAGGACCTTTGCTATCGTGGTCAGGGTTTCTTAGGTCAACACGGTAAAGAAACTAAGACTAGCTGGGACACTCTCAGCTATACTCTCATTCAGGCACATAACGTGTATCAGCATATGACTGCTGTACAGGAAGCAAATCGTCGCTACGAACAAGGTATCATGCCAAAGATGGTCTTTGATCGGTTCGATGGTCGAACTTTTGGTCAAATTGTTGATGAGATTTTCTCACTTAAGGATAGACAAAAGAGTTTAGATTTGCTAGAATCACATAGTAAGTTCTGGACTCAGATGAAAGCAGGGCAAGGGTTTTCTGGTAAGAAGACAATAAATGCTCAAACGATGTTTAATCAATTGTTCAGTGTTGAAGATACTGAAGAAGAAACAGGATATGATGATGGCTACGAATATTGAAGACATGGCAGCAGCTAGGTTTGCTGCTCAAGCAGAACAACGCAGTAGAGTTAAGGATCAGGCTAAGCGAATGATCTGGGTAACTTTTCAGCGTGAAGGTGTTCACAAGTATCCTGGAGCAGACACTGATCCAGCACTAGCAACGGGCGATGAGTTCGATGTTAGTTTTCTAGGTTTCCCTCACCGACACATCTTTCATTTCAAGGTGGGGATTCAAGTATTTCACAACGACCGAGACATCGAGTTTATTCAGTTCAAGCGTTGGATCGAAAAGAGTTTCAACGACGGGCTTATGCAACTAGACTATCGTTCGTGTGAAATGGTTAGCGATGAGCTATATGACATGATTGCGACTCGTTATCCTAAGCGTGACATTGAGATTACTGTTTCAGAAGACGGTGAGAACGGTGCCACAATCTACTACAACATTTTTAAACCTGTACAATCAATCGCCATCTAAGGAGTTTTTCAATGGCAAATCTTAATAACAAGTCTAACGTTAACCAGATTTTCAACGATTTGGAGCTGTACCGTGATTTCTGTAGGGAATACGGTTATAAGTTCGATGAACGAGACTTGTATAGCGGTCAGAGTTATGTCTGGCGTCAATACCAAAAGTCTCTTGCAGGTAAGCCTGTGAAGGATCAATGGGAAGTTGACCGTATCCGATTCAAGGAACAAGCGGAGCAAAATGCCCAGCGCAAGAGTTTTGCACCGCCCCGCTATAAGACCCAGAGTTTCCGCAAGCGTGTATAACACAGTTGTCATTATCACGGGCGGGTTCGATCCGCTTCATAGTGGTCATTTAAGTTACATTAAAGCCGCCCGTGATCTTGGCGATCTTCTTATTGTAGGAGTAAACAGTGATGAATGGCTGGTCCGTAAAAAGGGCCGGTCATTCATGCCTTCTAGTGAGCGCCGTCACATACTTGCATCTATACAAGGTGTAGACCAAGCAGTGGAATTCAATGACCGCGATGGAACTGGTAAAGCAGTAATCAAATGGGTTAGGCTCACTTATCCCAAAGCTAAGATTATCTTTGCAAACGGCGGTGATCGTACTGCTGATAATATTCCAGAAATGGATATTAAAGATGACAATCTTGAATTTGTGTTCGGTGTAGGTGGCGAAGATAAGGCTAATAGTTCTAGCTGGATTCTTGAAGAATGGAAGTCCCCTAAAACTAACCGAGACTGGGGTTACTATCGTGTACTTCATGAAAATGGATTTCAAGTAAAGCTAAAAGAACTCACCGTTGATTCGGGTAAGAGTTTAAGTATGCAGCGACACTTCAAACGGTCCGAACTTTGGTTCGTTGCAGAAGGAACAGCAACCCTGTGGATTTCGGACACCGAAGAGGTTGCAAATTACAATCAGTTCGAGTATATTAATATAGTACAGGATAGCTGGCACCGGCTATCTAATCAGACAGATCAACCGTTGAAGATCATTGAGATTCAATACGGCGAAGAGTGCATTGAAGAAGACATAGAGAGAAAATAATATGCGTAGATTATACTATATGGGACTTGAAGCGTATAACGCTCGTTATACATTACAACTAACCGACTGGAACAAGAGTGTCTTTGATCGGCGCGGGCTTGATGTTACTTATGTTCCCGGAGAGACTCTTGATGACAGTCAGAAGATTGTAGTCGGTCAAGTTCTTGATGCACATGGTCGCTCTTACTTTGCGATGAGCCAGATGATGAATCTGGTTAAGATGATGCAGCAAGGTGAGGTCACTAATGAAGACGTAATCTACTTCGAAGACATGTTCCAGCCAGGCTTTGAAAGCCTCGGCTACATTATCAACCAAGTTCCCGATAATCTTCGCCCTCGTATCTTTGTTCGCTGCCTTGCTCAAGCAATTGATCCGGATGACTTTGTTCATGTTTGGGGAATGTCTAAGTGGATGAGTGACTATGAGCGCATGGTCAACGAAATCGTTTCTATCTCAGGTGGTGCAGTTCTTGCGACTAACGAAGAAATGGTAATGCACATGAAGGTAGCAGGTTGGACTGCTCCCATCTATAATATCTCCGGTCTTGCTTTTGGTAAGAATGAAGTAATTCAACGTCTTGATGACAAGCTTAGGAACTTCATTGATCGCCGTCTGCGTGTAGTGTTCTCTGCACGTTGGGATCAAGAGAAGCAGCCTGATTTCTATATGGACCTTGTTGAAGCATGGAAAGAACGTTTCCCTAGCAAGGATGTAGAGTTTGTTGTTTGCAGCGGTAGTTCGCTGAAGTCAAACAATGAAAGCTACATGGCTCGTACTCGTAAGATGCAAGATACCGGTAAACTCACTGTCTACGAAAATCTAAGCAAGCAGAAGTATTACGAAATCCTCAATGATAGTCGTGTCGTGTTCAACTGTGCGCTACAAGATTGGGTATCGAATACTGTAAGTGAAGCTGATGCTCTGGGATGTAATGTACTTTATCCTGCTTATCGTAGCTTCCCCGAGACGTTTGCAAATGATTGTGAGCGTATGTATATTCCTTGGTCGATTGACGATGCTGTGAACAAGCTGGATCCGTTGCTTCGTAAGGCACATGTTAACATGGGAAAGATCAGTGATTGGACTGACAAGACGGTTGATCGTATCATTGACATCATTGAAGGTAAGGGTGATAAGTGGTTGCGTATGTCAACTGACTATCGAAAGCATTCTAAGGAAGCAAAGTATTAATATGGAAAAGCTATATGCTGAATATCTGACTATTCATGCTACCAAGCTACAAGAGGGGCATGATGCACTTGAAGTTGCAGGTGTGCTTGTAGCACAGGCACTTAGCATTTATAAAACGGTACTGTCTAAAGAAGACTATGACGGCATCGTAGATACCATCAGTGAGTCCAGAGATCAAATTAAAACCATTCAACCTAGTTATGACGGAGTTACAATTCAGTGAGAATTGAAAACGAGGTACTACTCGATTTTAGTGATGTGTTGATTCGTCCAAAGCGGTCAACTCTTTCTAGTCGCAAGGATGTTGTACTAGAGCGTACCTATAAGTTCAAGCATAGTCGTGTTCAGTGGCGTGGTATTCCTATCATGGCTGCTAACATGGATGGTGTAGGCACTATTGAAATGGCAACTGCACTAGACAAACTTAATTTGTTTACTTGTCTAGTAAAGACCAATGCAACGATTCCTTCTGAATTGTCACCTTATCGCTATGCAGTAAGCACTGGTACTAGTGAAAAAGATTTTGAGCGTTTGCAGTCTATTATGACTGAAAATCCTCAAGTTCAATTCATTTGCGTTGACGTTGCTAATGGATACAGCGAAGCATTCGGTGACTTCATTGAATTAGTTCGCAAGACCTATCCAGATCGTACAATTATTGCAGGTAACGTTGTTACCGCAGACATGACACAGGAGTTAATTTTACGTGGAGCAGACATTGTTAAAGTGGGCATCGGTCCTGGGAGCGTTTGCACAACTCGTATTCAAACTGGCGTTGGCTATCCTCAGCTTAGTGCTATTATGGATTGCGCTGATGCTGCTCACGGGCTTGGGGGACACATTATCGCCGACGGAGGATGCACCTGTCCAGGAGATGTTGCTAAAGCATTCGGTGCCGGTGCGGATTTCGTAATGCTAGGAGGGATGCTTGCCGGACATGATGAAGGCGGTGGAGAAATGTTCACTCGCTGGAAGCAAACCGGATACTACACTGAGGAAGGTGATCCTATTTTACAAGGAGATCGCAAAGTTCAGTTCTACGGCATGAGCAGCGGTACTGCTATGGAGAAGCATCACGGTGGCATTGCAAATTATCGTAGTAGCGAAGGCAGAACCGTAGAGATTCCATACAAGGGCCCAGTAGAAGCTACAATTCTTGATATTCTTGGAGGGATTCGTAGCACCTGTACTTATGTTGGTGCAAATGAACTTAAGCATCTAAGCAAATGCACAACGTTTGTTCGGGTAAACAAACAATTTAATAACGTGTTCGTAGGTAATAAATAATAACGTAACACAACGGTTACGCTACATTTGACAATTATCCGTGTAAGGAAGGAGAATAATAATGTCATACAATAAAACTAAGACCGATCCCGAATTGGGTCAACGAGTTCACGAATATCTCGTGCAAATGGGAGTTGAAACTCCTACTAAGCCAAACAATCTTGATCGTAAAGACAAGATCGAAATCATTGAATCACACTTTGCAAAGATTATGGAAACACTAGGACTTGATCTTAGTGATGACAGTCTTATGGACACGCCAAAGCGTGTTGCTAAGATGTACACAAATGAAATCTTTTGGGGTCTTGACTACGAAGCATTCCCTAAGTGTACAACTGTTGCGAATAAGATGGGCTATGATGAAATGGTAGTTGAACGTAACGTGAATGTACAGTCCAACTGCGAACATCATTTTGTGATCATTGATGGGCTTGCTACTGTTGCATATGTTCCTAACGAAAAGGTTCTTGGTCTTTCAAAGATCAATCGTATTGTTGAGTATTTCAGCAAGCGTCCTCAGATTCAAGAACGCCTGACTGAACAAGTATTCCATACTCTCTGCTACATTCTCGAAACTGATAACGTAGCAGTCATGATTGATGCACAGCATTACTGTGTCAAGAGCCGCGGTGTTGAAGATACTGGTTCTTCAACAGTCACTACTAAACTCGGTGGTGGATTCAAGACTGATCCTGCTGCTCGTGCTGAGTTTCTTAGCATTGCACGAATGGGTAAATGCTAAACAGAATGACCAACGCCGAACGTAACGAGAAGATAATTGAGGGGATGCATAAACAAACGCAAGAGCGCCTCAATGATCCTGATAAGTTCAGGGAATGGTACCGACAAATTCAGGGTCCGAAGTTAAAAGAACTTGAAGGTAAGGAAGCGGAACATATGCTTCTAGTGTTGACATTAGTAGAACCATACAAAAGCACTAATAATCAAAGAACTGCAACCGACTTCTACGAACATGCTGGCAAAGAATACAGAGTAACATATGGATTGGGTGACAATCCGTTGGTAGAGGAAATATTATATGATATTCAACAAGATTAAAGAACTCAAAGAGAAGGGCCTCAATATTGGCATTACCTTCTCGACCTTTGACATGCTTCATGCAGGTCATATTGCTATGCTTGCAGAAGCAAAGAATCATTGTGACTACTTGATTTGCGGATTGCAGACTGATCCTACTATTGATCGTCCTGACACAAAGAACAAGCCAGTTCAAAGTATCGTGGAACGACAGATTCAACTTAGTGCTTGTCGCTTTGTTGATGAGATTGTTATCTACGAAACAGAGAAAGATTTGGTGGATTTGTTGTTGACACTTCCACTTGATTGTCGTATACTAGGGGTAGAGTATGAAGATAAAGACTTTACCGGAAAGCAAGATTGTCTCGCTCGTGGTATTGAACTTGTATTCAATGGTCGTGATCACAGCTTTAGTAGTAGCAATCTACGCAAACGTGTAGCAGAAGCAGAAAGGAACAAAAATGGAGCCTGAAAAGTTTGATAAGAAGAAGTACGATAACCTGTTCACGAGTTTGAATTTCTCGTTTACAGTACCGACTAATGCATACCAGTTTCCCAAATATAAGAAGGAAACCGTTGAAGAAATGATAGCACGGTTGGACGAAGCTGATGCAGTAATTGATGCGATGACCTCGTATCCCACTGCTGAAAAAATGCTTAACGAATTGTATGGAAAAGCATGAGCTTGATCTACATGGTGTAAGACACCATGAGGTAGATGCGGCAGTGGAGAACTTTATTCTGATGAATCAGAATAATTTTCCACTAACTATCATATGCGGTAACAGTGTGAGAATGATTAGGCTAACAGAAACAGTGATAAATCGGATTGGGTGTGCTTCTTTTGTACTAAGATTCGGAACTATTATTGTTAGTGGGTTTAAATAAGGTAAATAAGAATAGCGGTCTTGGCGTCATTCCCGCTTTACAAACTCTGCCGCCTATGCTAATATTAACATAGGAGATTAAAATATGGCAAATCAACCAGTAAGTTACAAGTACACGAGTACTAAAGAGTATCATGATTCGTTTCCGTGCGCCTATCGTCAGTGGCGTGCTGACAGTCATTGTAATTTGATTCACGGTTATAGTTTTAGTATCAAAGTTTATTTTGGTACTGACAACTTAGATGTTCGCAATTGGGCTGCTGACTACGGTGGCTTGAAAGAACTTAAGAAGATTCTCGAAGATCAGTTTGACCATACGCTGTTGGTTGCACAGGATGATCCAGAACTCGAAACGTTCAAGATGCTTGAAGAAAAGAAGATGGCCAAGTTGACTATTCTTCCTGCACTTGGTTGTGAATCTCTTGCAGATATGATCTATAAGTTCATCAACACTGTGTATCTCCCTGACTATTACGGTCCTTCCGAAGCTGAACGTCTTTGGTGCTATCGTGTTGAAGTTCGTGAAACGCAGAGCAATATGGCTTTCCGTGAAGGTCATCGTGAATGGAATGAAGACTTAATAGATGGTTAAATGTGCAGTGTGCGGCAACCTTACTGAACAAGTGTATCATCATTTTTCTGACAGGAAACCACCGCACAACCAGCCGTATTTTGCAACTCTATATCACCGTGATCCTTTTTGGGGTGACGGTGATTTAGAGGAATACTGTGGTCCCAAATGCAGCACTGCTGCATTCATCAAGACCCTCAGCGAAAAACAATAGTTATAGGACATTGTGATGGTTAAAATTAAGAAATACTCTCATGAGGATATCAAGGGAGCAGTTAACGAGTTGATTAGACAGATCACTCAAGATGGATGGCGTCCAGACTATGTAGTAGGTCTTACTAGGGGAGGATTACTCCCTGCTGTCATGCTCAGTCATTACTTTGATGTACCTATGCATACTCTTAAGGTATGTCTTCGTGACAACATAGATACCGAATCTAACTGTTGGATGGCTGAAGAAGCATTTGGATATGTTTCAGAAGACGAACGTGATGTCATAAAGAGTCGATGGGACACAAAGAAACGCAGAAATATCCTGATCGTAGATGATATCAATGATAGCGGTGCTACCTTTGAATGGATCAAGAAAGATTGGGCCTCCGGGTGTTTTCCAAAAGAAATTCAAGCATGGAATAGTGTTTGGGGACAGAATGTACGATTTGCTGCCCTGATTGAAAATGCATCTAGTGAGTTTGATGCAGAATATGTAAGCGAAGTCATTGACAAGTCAGAGAATGACATTTGGTGCCAGTTTCCTTGGGAGCAATGGTGGAAGTGATGCGTGAAGACTTGATGGTTCAACAGCAGATAGATGGTCCTTGGCAACACATGGTTGGGGTCATCATGTTGAACCAAACGTCTCGTAAGCAAGTCAAGCAAGTTCTACCCAAGTTTCTACAAAAGTGGGACAAGGCTGAAAAGCTGTTAGCGGCAAGCGAAGATGATATCAAATCAATCGTAACTCCCCTTGGTATGACAAATATCAGGGTAAAAAGATTATTAGGAATGAGTCGTGACTACTTGACATGGGATAAGAACGATGCTAAAGTGCTTTATGGTATAGGAAAGTACGGCAGCGATAGTTATGAGATTTTCTTCAAGAGTAACTATTCTGTGCAACCTACTGACAAAGAACTACTAAGGTATCTAAAGGACATGGATTATGGCGCAAATCAAGGTTAGTGAACTATTTTACTCTATTCAGGGTGAAGGCCGATATATGGGCGTCCCGAGTGTGTTTCTACGCACGTTCGGTTGTAATTTTAAGTGCGCCGGATTCGGTATGCTGAAAGGGGAATTGTCGAGTGAAAGAGAAGAAGTTAATCCAGAAGATCACAAAGAATACGGGAACCTTCCGCTCGTCACTACAGGCTGTGACTCGTATGCATCCTGGGATCCTCGCTTTAAGCATCTGTCTCCCGTTAGGGACATTGATTCCATTGTCGATAGTATTATGGAACTACTACCGTTCGGAGAATGGCGAGACGAACACCTCGTCATCACAGGAGGAGAACCACTCTTAGGTTGGCAACGTGCTTATCCTGCATTGCTCGGTCATCCTAAGATGCGTGGTCTTAAGGAGATCACATTTGAGACAAACGGTACACAAGAACTAGATCCTAATTTCAAGAAATATCTACTTGAATGGTTGCAGCAAGATAACGATAGAGAGATTACGTTTAGCGTTAGTGCTAAGTTAAGCTGTAGCGGTGAAATTCGTGAAGAAGCTATCAAGCCTGAAATCGTTCGCGGATATGAAGCTGTTGGTACTGCTTATCTAAAGTTTGTGGTTGCGACTGAAGATGATATCGCAGAAGCATTGGAAGCTGCAACGCTCTATCGTGCTGCTGGGTTCCGAGGTCATGTATATCTGATGCCAGTCGGCGGTGTTGAAAGCGTTTATGCTCTCAACAACAAGAATGTTGTACTAGCTGCGATGAAGCACGGTGTTCGCTACAGTGATAGACTTCAAGTTCCTCTATTCAAGAATGCATGGGCTACATGAATTATAACAAGCGTATCGGATTCCTAGTCAGTTCGCAGACGTTGATTCCTCACGGCGGCATCGGTCAATTCACAAAGAGCTTTTGTGAGCTAATGAACAGATACGGTGTGCTTGTTGACATCATTACTGATAAGGCACCACAAAGTTCTAGTAGTGATTTTCTAAACTCTATAGATGCCAATATCATCTATCCTGAGAATAGTATGAGTTATTCTACTCACAGTGCTATCTTTATGTACGGTGATAGTTACTGCTACGAACGTATGGCAAACTTTCGCACTGCTATCATCAAGGCGTTAACTACTAATATGTACGATGCTTTGATTTGCAACACGTATGAGACTATACAAGTAGCGAGTACACTAGGACTTGACGATTGTATTCAAGTCATTGCATATACGCATTTGGAAAGTCAAATCTTCAAAGACACAAAGAACCCGTTTCTGAATAGCGTCAATGACATGATGCGGTTACAGCTACAGATGCCAAACATCACGATCGGTACTCAGAGCAAGTTCAATCAACTACAGTTTGAAGATGCATTTCATCTTCCTATCCCTCTACCAGAACAAGGTCTGCTACAACAATACGACAAGCCACGTGAAGGTGTATTGTTCATTGGTCGTTGGGAAGAGGGCAAGAATCCTGAACTTTATCTTGATCTTATTGAGCAGACTAAGTTGCCCGCTCGTGTTATGACTAATGCGAATGGTGCTAAGAAGTTTGAAGAACGATTGAAGAAGCTAGGTGTTGATTACGAGATTGCGATAAGCGTCATCGGTCAAGAGAAGGTAGACTTTATCACAAGTTGCCGAGTAGCATTTAATCCTAGCACTGTAGAAAGCTATGGTATTGCTTTCTATGAGCAGACTATTCAGCTTCCTACATTTGCTCTTGAGAATCAACGTTGGACGCAGAACTTTGATAGCCATGTGTTCTTCACTACCAACAAGAAGAATATGGCATCGGATATTATAGCAGCATATAATAATTATGATACCGCAGAGAAGTGGTATGATAGCGGATACATTGAATATTTCAAAGCACACGAAGATCAAGTGTTCCATCATTGGAATGAATGCTTCGGTAGTTTTACTAATAAGCAATCTAACAGCAATACTGCTAAGATTTGCAGCGAGACTACGGTTAAGTATGCTGACTTTATTGCAAGTTTGAAGCGCAACGTTATTTGTATTGACGATGTAAAGTCGGTATTTACAAACAAGCACAAGTTCCGTGTCATCTATACTGACAAGGACACTTGGTTGACTAAGGATCCTTCTTTTGAACCATCAGAAGAAGTTACTGGATTAGGATTATTTGAGTTTTAATATGAAAAAAGTTTTAGTAACAGGCTCTTCAGGATACATTGGTTCACACCTCTGTAAGCTACTTGAAAAAGACTATGAGGTTCACGGGCTTGATATTCTTGAACCACAGCATCCCGTTAAACAGTTCAATCACATTGACATTAATAGACGGATTACTATTGAGGATGAATACGATACTGTTATTCATTTGGCTGCGTTAGTAAATGTAAGCAGAAGCGAACGGATGCCTATTCAATATTATATTACTAATTTGAATGGTACAATGAATGTATTGAGCAAGATAAAAACTAAGAACTTTATCTTTGCTAGCACCGGAGCCGCTGCATTATGTGAAAGTGCGTATGGTATCAGCAAGAGAGCAGCAGAAGATGTTGTTAAGGAATATTGTACTGTTCACAGCCCGATGCCATACACAATCTTTAGATTCTACAACGTTATTGGTAGCTCAGGATATGCTCCTACTAATCCTGATGGGCTTATGTATAATCTTATGAAGTCAGGACACACTAAAGAGTTTACGATCTTCGGTAACGACTATGACACTCCTGATGGAACTTGTATTCGTGATTATACTCACGTTGATGAAATTTGTCATGCGTTGAAACTAGCAATCGAAGAACCTGCGAATGGGGTTGAGGGTTTGGGTCATAGTAAGGGGCATAGTGTTAAGGAAATGGTTGAGATTTTTAAAACCGTCAATAAAAAAATACTTAGTGCAGACTCTGCCGAACCACTCAGTGTTACCTATGGTCCTCGTAGACCCGGAGATGCAGCAGTTAGCGTACTAAAAAATGTGTCCCCTTATATGAAAAATCTATATTCTATAGAAGATTTACTTAAACTGCCTTAGTGCATCAATAAGAATGTATTGAGAACATCGTTACGATTTGCAGAGTCATCTCCGTCGCCCGGCTTAACGATGACGTTCCACTTACCTGCGTCTTTGCTCTGAGGGGTTTTCATCATCTCATCATAGGTTAAGATTGTCTCTGGCTTCACACTGTACTTTGCAGCAATGCGCTGCTTAAGAGAATTTAGTGCTTCTTTATTGACATAGAAAAGCTTACCTTCCTTATCACGGTCTAGAAGGTCCTTGAATAGAACCTCGGGAACGACTCTACTGTTCTTTGTCTTTTTGAAGTCAATCTGCTTTTCTTCACCTGGCTTTGCGCCCATTGAGTAGTTGATCTTGAAGTTATTTGGCTTTGCACCTTGTGCAACTGATGCTAATTTAGTATAAGCATAGAAGTCTACTTTAGGATGCTTCTTTGCTAATGCGTATGCCATAGCAAGATATTGAGGAGAGAAGAAGTCACCTGCGTCATGCCAACGAATTACTAGCTTGGTTTGCTTGTCCTTCTTGTTGAACTTCTTGTCAGCAGCAGCAATTTCATTGCTCATCATCTCCATGAAGCCCTTAGGATCGTTGTACAAGAAGTTGAGAAGCTGTGATTGCCCTTCCGCAACGTTCTTCCATTGAACGTATCCGCCCTTCATGGCGTAGCAATAAGTCTGACATGCGCCTGCACCTGGGCAAGTGTCAATGATCACGAACTTTTTGCCATCTTCATCGTATGCTAGACCCTTAAGTGCAGGAAGACCAATGTTATAGAACACACTAGCAGTACCATCGCTATGCTGCATCTTTTCATTTTGCTTGAGAATCTTATTAGGACGCTTAGTGATCAGGGTCTTTAGCGCATCAAGATCATACTTCTTACCATCTTGGTCAACAATAGGAACTACTGAGCTTCGGTGAACATATGGCATCTTTACCTTATCTTGCTTAGTCTTGCCTGACACATACTTTTCAGTACCACGAGCAGTCTTCTTTGGTTCACCCGTCTTAGGATCAAGAATAGGACTACCCTTGATACGATCAAGATATGCTTCTAACTCTTTACCACCCAATTCACGAGCAGGTGCGTCTAATTTGGCTTCGTCAATTTCTTCATCAGGAGTTACTACACCTGCAGCATTGAGAAATTGATCTAAGGTCATCACGTTTAATTTATCCGAAAACGGAGAAGAACCCTTGACTTCTATTGAATTCTCTGTTATAACGTTTAGTATGTTTCTAATGTCCATGATAAGTCCCACTTTGTATAGTGTATTTATCAAAAGCTGTCAAGAGGTCAAAAATGCAATATATTGACAATACCCCATTGTTCTATGTATCAGGTGCATTGGTATTCGTGGCTATTCTACTTATTATGCTCAAGCCCTTCAAGAATAACAGATAGTGGAGAACTCTCATTAATATTTTTTACGTACACACTGACCCAGTAATCGCTGCACAGTCGATGGTTGATCGACATGTGGTCAAGATGATTCTAGAAACTGCACAACTACTCTCTACTGCCCATCGTGTTCTTGACGGTGAGGAGTACGAGGGTCAGTCACAGTCTGGTCGCAAAGCTAAACGTTGGAGGTTATCAGGTAATGCTGACGCTATTATGTATTCTGCTACTCATATTAATCATCCGTCCGCAGTATGGGTTCGTGAAAACTCTGCTAACTATAATTGGTTGTATGATCATCTTTTGGCTCTTGGTCGTGAGTATACCCATCGTTATGGTCGTACTCACCTTACTATTGATAAGCTAGGAGATATCCTTAAGGATGCTCCTGAGAATATCGTACAAAGCGATGTAACGACTAAGATGCCATCTTGTATGGATAATCAATATATTTTAGGAACGCAGGACCCAGTTGCCGATTATCGCAACTATTACAACTATGGCAAGGTCAAGCTGCTACGCTGGACCAATCGTCTTCCACCTAGCTGGATTGAAGGAGAAGTTTGTGTGATGCTTCCTGAGGAAGATGAGGATTTTGTTGGACTCGTCGGTAGAACGATATATACTATTGAAAGGTGATACATGTTTGAAAAATTAAAGAAATGGTTTAATGAGCCGATGTTTGCAGAAGAACAGCCTGCTGTTGTTCCTGAACCAGAGCCTGCAGTAAAAGCGCCCAAGAAGCCTAAAGTGGAACTCACTGATAAGGAAAAGGCGACGGCGGCAGGAGAACCCTACATTGCAATTCTCAAGGTTGATTTGGATCCGGCTGATATCAATAACGGTTCCTTTGATTTGGATTGGAATGACAAGTTCGTTACTAATCTGATCAAGCAGGGGTATAAGATTCGTGCTGATGATACTGATGCACAGATTGTTGACAGGTGGTTTCAGACGGTATGCAGAAATATCGCCCTTGAAGTGTATGAGCAAGAAATTGCTGATCCTGAAAAGCGTGAATCAGAGTTGCGTATCATTAGACAACGTGATTTAGGCGACGGGTACACCGAAGTTAGTTGATAGTATCAAAAATTCTAAGAATAATGACAACATCTTAATACACAGAAAGATTATCTAATGTTTATTGAAGAAATAGATATTAACAATCCGGATCTAGTAATAGATTTGGGTAGACTCAACGCCGCTAGCCAGATGTATAGTATTGTGCGTAAAAGTAACATAATTCATTATGCTTATGCTTTTTACTGGAGGCCTAATCTTCTTAAAGAGGCTATTCTAATTCAGATTGGAGAAAGTGCTCCTGCTAATGTGTCCGTTAAGAAAGGAATTTTGGGTGAGAGAATTGTAAGGAAAGCAGCTAACCTTTCAGGATGGAAGGTTCCTGCAATAAGCTCTACTGGAATTGAATTACAGAGAGCATTAGAAGCTGCTGTTAATGAAGGGGTAATGCCCTATGTTCCTGATCGTACCGAGATGCTAGTTGCTGTCTGGGATTTGACAAATAGAACAGCCAAGATGCGTTCTACTAATAGAGAACAAAGCATGTGGGCTGAAGGTGAACTGACTAGACAATATAAGATGCAAAATAACGGACTGCTCCCGGTGGGGAACATCAAAGATTGTGAGCGCAATGCATCGTATTATAAAAAGACTTACGTACCCACAGATGTATGGAGTGACCTGTTTCAGGAAATTTAAGGCTTGACAACTGCTCATATTTATCGTATATTATACGTATATTATAAGAGCAAAGGTATCTCATGAAATACGCACTGATTGACACAGCTAACACTTTCTTCCGCGCACGGCATGTTGCTGCCCGCAACACTGATACGTGGGAAAAGATTGGCATGGCTATGCATCTAACGCTTTCGTCTGTAAATCAGACTGTGCGTATGTTTGGTATTGACCACGTTGTGTTTTGTCTTGAGGGACGTTCATGGCGCAAAGAATTCTACAAGCCTTACAAGGCACATCGTGCTATCGATAACACTGCGCTGACTGAGGCTGAGATTGAAGAAAACAAGATGTTCTGGGAAACGTATGAAGCGTTTACGACTTTCCTTTCTTCTAAAACTAACGCTAGTGTGCTGCGTCATCCCAATGCAGAAGCAGATGATCTTATCGCCCGCTTCGTTGACTTGCACCCAAACGATGAACACTATATCATTTCGTCCGATACTGACTTCGTGCAGTTGATCAGCGAGAACGTGCATCAGTACAACGGTGTCGCTGGACAGTTGATCAAGCTAGACGGTTATTTTAATGATCGTGGTAAGCCTGTCAAGGATAAGAAGACCGGTGAGCAAAAGATGCTAGAAGATCCCGAGTATCTTCTCTTTAAGAAGATCATTCGCGGTGATGCTACTGACAACGTGTTCTCTGCTTATCCGGGTGTACGTGAGAAGGGTTCTAAAAACTCTGTAGGCATCAAGGAAGCGTTTGAAGATCGCAACAAGCAAGGCTTCAACTGGAACAATCTGATGCTACAGCGTTGGACTGATCACAACGGTGATGAACATCGTGTCAAGGATGATTATGAACGCAACAAGACGCTGATTGATCTCCGAGCGCAACCGGCAGAAATCAAGACTGCGGTCGATAGTGTTATCAAAGAGAATGTGCGTACAACTACGACACCGCAGGTAGGCATTCATCTTATGAAGTTCTGTGGCAAGTACGAACTCACGAAGATTTCGGAGCAGGCTGAGACTTATTCAAAGTGGCTCAACAACCCATATAAAGGAATTCTGAATGCCGATTGATCCTGTTCTTCTCTGTAAAGACTGCATTCACTCTCGTATTTCTACTTACGCCAAATACAGCAGTTATATTTTCGAGTGGAAGGCTCCGAAATCACATTGGTATAAGTGCGCTAAAACCTTTGAACCGGGGCATGAAATTATTGATCCGGTTACCGGTTATGAAAAAGTTAAGGCTAAAATGACTTACTGTGAAATATCACGTAAGCATGGTGATTGCGGACCTACTGCAAAGTACTGGAAGCCGAAGCATAAGAAAGATTTATTTAAAATGTTGACAAAGGAATCATATGACTGAACTAGTCGCAAAACCAATCGTTAAGAACCAGTTTTGGATCGTCACTGACGGTAACAAGAAGGTCGGCAATATCGAAGCTAACAACGCTGGATACGGTGTTCAGCTTAATGGCACTTCGTTGCAATTCAACAACACTGATGAGTTGAAGAAGAAAACTCATATTCGATTTGAACCTATCAAGTCAAACAATACGAAGGCTTCACTTCCGTATCCTGAGTATCCTACTACTTCTCGCATCTATAACTCACTTTTTGATGTTAAGCGAGGACTACATCTTTTCACTAAGACACGTAAATCTAAGTGTCAACATGCAGCAGGTTGGTTTGTGATGGATCAAAACGGCGTCAAGGTTGTTGTTTTTTGTCCCAAATACATCTTTATCCAACGTTATCCGTACTCCGGTCCCTACAAAACGGAAGCGGAAGCGACAGTTCAGATAAATACATAATGATGCATATCAACCGATTCATGGATAAGATGACCGTAGCAGACGGTAAACAAAGCAAAGATTTAGTTTTGCCCATGACGGATGCCCGCGGATTGCGTGATGATATCATTAGGTTGCTTTCAGATTTACATGAGATGTCTAAGAATAAAAATCAAGATGAGGTACTCCAAGTCGAAATTAGAGGCGGGTCATTCAAGTGAGTAGAACCCAACCTAATGTACTGCTAGAGTATGTAGACAAGAATACCTACAAGTGTGACCAGATTGTAGAGGCAGCAGGCATTTGGGCCGTGTTCTATGATGATCAACCTATCAATCTCAAGTCTTCTCATTATCTCGCAAATGATGCTGCTCCAAAGTATAAAAAGACTAGCTTCTCCAATCCAGGACATGCTAGAAATCTTTGCCGTAAGTTGAATGCACAGTTCAAGACAGACAAGTTTACTGTCGTCTTCATGAATTCGGGACGCACAGTTTATCCCGATGACTTATCCTAAAACTAAAACTGAAATTGTCAAGACTATCCTGACTGAAACTCAGGATGATCCTGATTTTCCTTGGAACAATCATGAACCTGACAAGCTGATATTTGAATGGTTTGTCACAGGAAGAAGGGGAGAAGGTCTTAGACTAACTGATGTTGGTGCTTCTGCCTTCACAAAAGCAAACATTGCTCACTACACGTTTGACCTTAAGCAGGACTCTAAATCGTTCTTACCTGCAAAGAATTGGGAAAGTTATGCTATGCTTCTAAACAAGAAGATACATTGTCCTTATTATATAGGTGTGAGCATCGATGAGAAGAAAAAGAAAAAACCATATATTAGAATCTACGATCACAAGATTGCTATGCTCATGACATTATACGGTACAGTAGATGACTATTTGGAATCAGTAAAATAGTATTATTTTATGTTCGCACTTGCAGCATAAATAAACTCGTAGCACGTTGCTACTCACACACACAGGAGAAACAAATGAAGAATATCGCAGTGAGCCTTTTAATGGCTCTAACTCTATCAACACCGGCACTTGCTGCTAACCCCGCTCGATTTGAAAGAATGGACCTTGATAAGGATGGTTTTGTCACACTAGACGAAGCTAACACTGTCTGTAAGGTAAAGCCTAGCATCTTCAAGTATGCAGATGAAAACTCCGATGGCAAGTTGTCGAGCAAAGAACTTCGCAGTCACTTTTCTCTTTTTCAACGTTGCTGATAGGAGAATAATAACATGATTAAGAATTTCATCGATAATACTATTGACGCCTTTCAAACTTCAAAGAAAATCTTTGTTGATACGGTAGTTAAACACGAAGGTCTTGCATCTTCTCTCAACAAATTTGTTGATACACAGACTGCATACACCAAGAAGGCAGTTGATGGTGCGTTTGAGGTCAGTCAGGACCTTTATAAGGTTGTCACTGATAAAGCATTCTATACCGATCTAGTAAAGAATGCACAAGATAGCGTACAAACTATTTTCCCTAAAAAGGAAAAGTAATATAAATGATTAAGAATTTTTTCAAAAAGTTATTGGAGATTTGGCTCCAAGGACTGTACATCAATGGACGAAATGAAGTAGATAGACAGGAGTCTATGATGTTGGTAATAAGAAGTTTTAATCAAAAAGATCGATCTTTATAATCGATTACGTTAATATAAATAGGAAATACTAATGAATATTATTGCATACATCGGACTAGTTAATATTGCTATTCCGTTTGGTTTAATGTTGATGGATGAAATAAAAACGTCCATCGGAGGACACAATGGATAACAAACTACCGAGTTTACCTGAAGTAAAATTTAACAAGAACGGATATGAAATCCGTACTGATATTCTTTCAATGGCAAAGTCACTTGTAGCTGAAGAATATCATGCCAAGTATATGGGATGGGAAGTAACGCAACAGCGTGACCCAAAGACCGGGCAGCTTGTCACTACAGTAGGTATGCCGGAGTTTCCAGGGTTAGAGAAGGTTCTCGAAACTGCACAGAAGATGTACGATTTCGTAAACAACCCAACTAAGAAGTAATCTTTATCAACGGGGAGAAAATGCCTGATTCGTCAGGCATTTTTTTTTGGATAAAAAAGGTTGACATTGACTCTGATTTTGTTATGCTGAGTGTATAGCAAGGAGATAGCAAATGGCACAAGTTAATGTTAAGTTTCGTGTTCACGGTGTAGATTCAGAGCGTGGTTGGGGCCGCGAATATTGGCACGTTGATTTCGATACCCGTCCCGAAGCTGAAAAGTTTATGGCAGACACTAATGCTAAGAACACTGCTACGTATGCCCCTGACTTCTACAGCCAAGCAAATAGCATCGAAATGATCGAAGCATAAAAATCGTACCCGAGGTCATTTTTCGGTTGACTTCGGGTACCCATTTTGCTATAAAGAATACATCAAGAGCAAACAGAGAGATTGATATGTTTTACGTTGTTATTAGTGAAGATGGTTTTTGCTACATTCCTACTGTCACGATTGTTGACCATGCCAACATCAAGTCATATCGCGGCAAGACGCTACCAAGTGTTGTTAGTCGCAATCTTGTAGCTAACGTGCTTGATCGCGGTACTGCTATTTTTGATTGCAGCAACGCACGGGAAGCCCTGAACCTAGCGTGTGATATCTATAAGAAGATGCCCCGCTATCGTCGTCAGATTGGGTATCTTACTGATACTAAGAACCCTGACGTTGTTCGCTATAAGGGTATGCACTCTAAGGGTGCTGGTATCTGGGAATCAGAAGTCGCTGACAAGTATCTCTAAAGGAGAAATATAATGTCACTGGATGTTTATCTGACTGCTGTTCGCCCGACTGAGGTATACAGCCGCAACATCACGCACAATCTGAACAAGATGGCTATGGAAGCTGGCATCTACGAGGCCCTGTGGCGTCCCGAGGAGATCGGTATCGTTCGTGCTGACCAATTGATTGAACCTCTGACGGTTGGATTGGAAAAGCTGAAGGCGGATCCTGAACACTATCAGAAGTTCAATGCCCCCAGCGGTTGGGGAATGTACGAACACTTCGTTCCTTTCGTTGAGGACTACCTGCAGGCCTGTAAGGAAAACCCAGACGCAGAAGTCAACGTAAGTCGTTGATTCGTAAGAGCCAAAATAATTCACTTTTTGGTGAAAAAAGGCTTGACTTCGGGTACCCGATTTGCTATTATACATCATAAGCTGAGAAAAAGGAACTGAACATGTCGAACGAATTGAAGCAGTATCTTGATCGTGCTAACACTCTGGGCAAGCTTTTCGGTGAGAAGGAGTACGACCTCAACAGTGCTGTTGATCGTCGGCGCCTCGCTGAGAAGCTGGATTGCGATCTTAGCCCTGAGAATCTGTCCTGCGACGGCGAACTGCGCGGTGAGGCACTTAAGCGTAAGTACACTCTGTTGACTCGTGCGCTCAAGCAGCTTGAAGCCCTTGAGGATCATGAACTGAAACATGCGATGTTCAAGTAAGTCTTGAGTTTTTCTTAAAATCGTTTACACACTGAAAAAAGGAAATTTGTATGGTTAGCGTTATTGTTGCTTTCATTTTTGGAATGGTTGTGATGGACTTTATGTGGGCCTACAAGATGGGCATCCCTCAGGCCATGTGGCGTCGTTGGAAAAATCGCAAGCCTCGCATTTAAGGCTTGACTTCTTCGCAAAGAAGTAGTAGATTAAGATCATAGATTGAAGCAAAGGAACTAGTACATGGCTCGTTATCAGGCTCCTAAGATTTCTTACTCGACCATCGAAGTGTTTGCTGCTGCTTGCGCTGCCCAGCGTATCAACGGTGAATACCTCAAGGACGACAAAAATCTTTATGATGCTGACGGGCATGTTGCTATGACTTTGAATATCGCCAACAAGAAGCTGACTTCTAAGTTTCTGCAAGGCGATTTTGAAATCACTGATGAGGATCGTGAACAGGGGCAAGAAGTACGTCAGTACTGCCACTCTCTTACGTTCAAGATCCTGCAGGGAAAGACTCTGAGTGACTTTGAGCAGACCATGCTCAAGATTGCTGACAAAGAGACGGTTGACAGTTTCTATGACATTGCTGTTGTTTCGTCTCTCCCTGCTTCGTATGAGCGTTCTAAGGCTCGGCTTGAGCAGAGCAATCGTCTCCGCGATCATCAGGGCTGTCTGAATCAGGCAGAGGGTACTAAGGTCGATCTTGAAATCGAAGTCGTGCGCTGCAACTATAGCAATAACTGGGACACTTATTATGTCACTGCTATTGTTGAAAATGCTGTAGTGTTTTTTGCGTTTCGTGATCAGATTGAAATTGGTTCTAAGATCCGTGTCAAGGGTAAGGTTAAATCCCACAAGGAAGATCGTACTCAACTTAGCCACGTGAAGATTGTATAAGAGTTAACCTTAAGCGTCTGTGAGTCCCGAGTGGTCTTTCGTATATTGGGTCTCCCTTAAATGGGTTGTAAATTCCCTAGGTGGACTGACTCACAGACGCTTATTTTTTAGGTTTTAATCATTCCCGATTGGAACAAAAATAATGCAGTGGGTTCGTGAACATAGCAAGCCGTATAAGCTGGAGCTGAAATACAAGCCCGGCTATGATGTTTGGAAAGAAGTGCAAGATACCCTGTGGGAAGCCAAAGACTGGTGCAAGCAGAACAAGATGATGATTTGGGACGACGGATTGTTCTATATCCGGTTCACCAATGATCGTGATCTTGCTTGGTTCCTGTTGAGGTGGTCATGAAAATTAGCAATGTTAAATCGGTGTATAACGGTAATCAATGGGTCCGTGTCAAAAGAGTCGTACCAAAGTTTGTTTGGCGTGATTGGCGTCCTGCAGGATACACGGACGATCTTGGCATTATTGCTGATCGTAATCAATGGGTAGATGAAGTAACAGGCGGGTACTATTCAGAAATTGACCCGCAAGATTATCATGCTATACGAGACTGGTGTGAACAAACTTTAACACAAGGTGACTGGTGCACCGGTATCTACTATATTATCCTACAGAATGAAGAAGATGTTGTTTGGTTTCTTTTGAGGTGGTCATAATGCAAATCGCAATCGCAGATACTACAGGTAATGTTTCTCTTTGGTGCAGTGTTAATAGCATCAATGAAGATGGTTCCATTGACTTTGATGTTATCAACGGTGCCTGGCGCGGACGTTATAATAACGGCAAGGTATTCATTGAATACACTAAGGCTACTATTCCCGGCTTTCTTGTTTGGGTAGGTAGTCGAGGTGGAAACTACAATGATGTTATTCCGATGATTCAGGAAGAGATTGACAACCCCGACTATGTGATGACGCAACTTGATCAGTATGTTGCTCCTGTCAGGGAAGTTGACGAAGATGAATGGGATGATATTCCTTTCTAAGCGAGGATAACATGGATTACAAATTTATCGGTTGGTGTCGTGCAGATAATCACGATAAGGTCTGGGGCGTGATTGCACTCCATTCAGATTCTTACGTAACCTTTTGGGGACGCCGAGGCTCAAAGCTACAAACTAAGATTAGCAATGATCTATACTCTGTCAATGACCTAATCTATAAAAAGCAGTTGAAGGGCTACAAGAGCATTCAACGTGATGAGATTGATGAGGTTTATCCTGAGTTCCAATCTGATCTAGAGAAGACTGCCCTTTGGGCGATGCTTAAGGCTTGACTTTCGTTTGTCTTGGCTGTATAGTGACTACATAAACTAAAGGAAACACATGTCTGCATCTTGGATTCAAAAGTTATCTGAAAGCGATTCTCGCCTTCATAAAGAAGATGTTATTCTTCAAGCACTGACTGCTACAAAGTTAGGAAATGATATCTCCTCGCGGTTTCTGCGAGGACTAAACGTATGCTATAATCCATTCGTGACGTTTGGTGTGAAGCAGATTACCGAACGTGTGGTTTTTGATGACACCGAAGTTGACCACGAGAATCCTTGGGAAGAATACTTCGACTTGCTAGGCAGGTTGGCTAAACGTGAGTTGACTGGTAACGCTGCTCGTGATGCTATCGAAGATATAAGTATGCGTTTTGACAGCGTTGAATGGAATTCGTTCTGTGCCCCTATCCTTCGTAGGGATATGCGGGTCGGCGTCAGCGAAAAGACGATCAACAAGATTTGCAAAAAGACTGAATACGAAATTCCCGTATTCGGGTGCCAGCTTGCTACTAACAGCGAAGGTCGCCCTGAAATGCGCGGCACAAAGCGTCTTGAGCCGAAACTAGACGGTGTGCGTGTTATTATGATCGTGCAGCCTGATCCGTATCTACCCGTAAATAGTTCGGTATTTTGCTATAGTCGTAACGGCAAGGTGTTTGACAACTTCTCACACATTGAAGAACAAGTCCGAGACAATGTTCAGGAGCTTATCGCTGCTGCTGATAAAGTAAATGATATGCAGAGCGGAATTCTCAAGCAAGGATTTGTCCTTGACGGAGAAGTTGTAGGAAACACTTTCCAAGAACTGATGCGTCAGGCTCGTCGTAAAGAAAACGTCAATGCTACTGATAGCGTATTCCACGTATTTGATGTTCTTCCGCTTGCTGACTTTCAACGCGGTCACTGGAATGCACAGTTGAGCAAGCGTATTGCTTTGCTTGAAGCGATGCAATCTGCATTTGCTAAGATGCCTAACGCTGAACTTCTCCCTCATCTTCAAGTTGATCTTGATACAAGCGAGGGTAATAACCAGCTTGAGCGTTATGCTAAGGATATGGTTAATGCAGGATTCGAAGGCATCATGATCAAGAATCTTGATGCACCTTATCTCTGTAAGCGTAGCACTGATTGGATGAAGTGGAAGCCTACTATCACTGTTGATCTTCAAGTGATCGGGCTTGAAGAAGGTACTGGTCGCAATAAGGGTCGGCTTGGCGCATTGGTCTGCAATGGTGTTGATGATGGTAAGGAGATCACTGTCAACGCTGGTTCTGGATTCAGTGACACAGAGCGTGACAGTCTTTGGGAAGATCGTAATCTGATTGTAGGTCGCACTGTCGAGATTCTTGCTGACGCTGTTACGCAGAATCAAGATGGTACATATTCGTTGCGCTTTCCGCGCTTCGTTCGTTTTAGGGATGATAAGTGATTATGATTAGACTGTTACAACTCCTTTGGTCTGGCTGCTGGCACAAATGGGAGACCATGAGAGAATGTGATCTGACCAGCGGCGGTGATAGAGGCAGTAGAGTCTATCTCCGTTGCACTCATTGTGGCACATGGAAGAAAAAGGATTTGATATGATGAAGGAGAAGAGTAATGAATATACAACCTAAAGATACTAGCCGAGGACATTTTCTCGTCAGTCTTGTAAAGAGTCTTGTACGCATCGTTGCAGGTACTGCCCTATTGCTAGGGGGAACCGGTTGGATCGCTGTTGCAGGTGCTGCCCTTATCGTAGCAGAAGTATTAGGTATTGTAGAAGAGGTCGTGTAAAATAATGTATTTGCTTATAGCCTTTATGTTGTTGGTAGTATTTGCCTACTTTGCAATTTGGATTGATGATCATCTTGAAATAGATAATCTTGTTTTCACTTTCATTATTGGGTTTGTTGCCTGTGGAATGTGGCCATTGACGATTGGACTAGCTGCACTGTTCGTGCCTCTATATCTAATTGCTCGTTGGGGTGCAAAGCGTAGAGGTGATTTCTGATGGAAGACGATGATGAGGATATGGAGAAGATAACAGCCGAATGGTCTGAAAAACTGTTGGGTCTTCATCATACATTTGAAGACGGTGATAGCATTGAAGTCACTCAAGTAAGACGCAGAGACACTGGTCCCTGGGTCACTTTTAATGTCAGACAAGGTCCAGGAATCCCGAGAAAGTTGCTTATGGGTATTGATGAATTCCTTGGAACGTACGGCCATTTATTCATCAAAGAGGAAGATAGTTAAGGGACAATAGCATAAATAGAAGATGACCATGTTTAGAAAAATATTCAGTTTTGCAACCGTTACTCTATTGGTTGCCATTGCACTAAGCTCCGTCGCAGCCTGGTATTCTATACTGGGCCTGACTGCAATCTTTGCCGCCGCCGTTGTCCCAATCATTATTATGGGTGGTTCACTAGAACTAGCTAAAGTAGTCACCACAGTTTGGCTGCACCGATATTGGAACAGATGCGGTTGGGGAATGAAACTCTACCTTGTGCCTGCCGTCGTTGCTCTTGCATTGCTGACTAGCATGGGTATCTTTGGCTTTTTGTCAAAGGCTCACAGTGATCAATCGTTAGTTAGCGGTGACGTTGGTGCTAAGGTTGTCATTTATGATGAAAAGATCAAGACAGCTAGAGACAACATTGACGCCAATCGCAAAGCATTACAACAAATGGATGCTCAGGTCGACCAGCTATTAGGTCGTACTACTGATGACAAGGGCGCTAACCGTGCTGTGCAAGTCCGTAGACAACAACGTGCAGAGCGCACCAGACTGCAAACCGAAATTGCAGCAGAACAAGAAATTATCACTAAGCTGAACGAGGAAGCTGCCCCTATTCGTGCAGAAATACGTAAGGTAGAAGCAGAAGTTGGTCCAATCAAGTATATTGCTGCGATGATATACGGGGATAACCCTGATTCAAATCTCTTAGAACGTGCTGTGCGTTGGGTAATCATTCTCATCGTGCTAGTGTTTGATCCTCTAGCTCTCATGCTCATGCTAGCTGCACAGAGCGGCTATAAATGGGATGAAGAAGACTTAGCAAAACGAGAAGACGAAGAAGAAAAAATTGAAGAATTCCTAGAAACTAACACTGATGAAATACTCAATGAATTAGAACAGGAAGAAGTCGTTAAGGAGAGCGAAGATGATGAAGTTGTATTACCAACTGATGCTGGTGCAAATGAAGATGATAGAGAACATTACGTTCAAGCACATAGCACCGATGCAGATGAGGATGTTCCTGAACTGGAACCAGTCGAAGATCAGAATCCAGAATCAAATAGAGAAGTCGTAACCGAAGGGGTAACACTTCACGAAATTCAAGATGGTTATTACGACTTCGAAGGCAAGTCTATGAGCAAGGCTGCGCTGTTAGGGATGCGTCCCGAATTGTTTTCTGCTAAACCTGACAGTGAGCAGAGCAGTACTAATTTTGGAACCGAGTTTCCTAGATTTGCGAAGAAGTCTGATATATTCGTTCGTGTAGATGTTCTTCCTAACAAAGTTTTTAAATTTGATGGTTACAAGTGGATTGAAATCAACAAAGAAACTAGTGACTCGTACTTATATGATGAAGAATATATTCGTCACCTTGTAAGCAAGCTTGCATCAGGTGAGTACGATGTTGACTTGCTTTCAGAAAACGAAAAAGCACAAATCGAAGAATATCTTCAACGCAATCAATCCCAAGATAAGTAATATGTATGACTGATAAGAAGTTACACCATTGTTCTTTCTGCGGAAACCACAAAGACCAAGTAAAAAAATTAATAGTAAGTGAAGATGTTTCTATTTGCAGTGGATGTATCTCATTATGCACCCAACTTCTGGATGAAGAGAAAATCGAAGGGACACCGGAGATACAACCCAAATCCTTCGATGCTTATAGCATTAAGGAACATCTGGATCAGCTAGTTATCGGGCAAGACTCGGCTAAAGAGGTACTGGCAGTCGCAATCTCTAATCACTACAAGCGAATCAATCACCCTCCCAAGAACCTTGAGATTCAGAAGGGTAACGTATTATTGATTGGTCCAACTGGATCAGGTAAGACACTACTAGCTAGATCAGTCGCAAAGTATCTTAACGTACCTTTTGTCGTAGCAGATGCTACTAGCCTTACCGAAGCAGGTTATGTAGGCGAAGACGTAGAGAGTATGATTTCGATGCTCCTTGCATTAGCAGACAATGATGTTAGCAAAGCAGAGCGTGGAATCGTGTTTATCGATGAAATTGATAAGATTGCCCGCAAGAGCGAAAGTACTAGCATTACTCGTGATGTAAGCGGTGAGGGTGTTCAGCAAGCACTGTTAAAGCTAGTAGAAGGTACCAAGTGCAGAGTAAGTGTTGCGGGGAAGCGCAAGCATCCGCAGGGAGAATCAATCGAAGTTGATACTAAAAACATTCTATTCATCGCAGGCGGCGCATTCGTTGGACTTGATACTGTCATCAAGTCGAGGACTCAAGGAACCTCAATCGGTTTCGGTGCCGAGGTAAAGTCCAAAAGCGAAAAGCCTAATATCAATCAAGTAACACCCGATGATCTAACTCGTTTCGGAATGATTCCTGAATTCATCGGTAGATTCACCACTACAATCACGCTACAAGAACTGACCCTAGCGCAACTGATCGAAGTCTTAACTGATATCAAGAATAGCTTTATTCAACAGTATGCTTATTTGTTTTCGATTGATGGCATCAATCTCTCGTTCACAGAACAAGCTATTGAAAAGGTTGCACAGAACTGCATAGACCTAAAGACAGGTGCCCGAGGTCTTCATACTGAAATCGAACGTATCCTAATGCCACACATGTTCCATATCAAGAAGTATAAAGAGAACAATCTAACTGAATTGGTTATTGACGTAGAACATATCGATAACCCGAAATCTATCTTTTAGTCCCTAAATACTATTATTTTTTGCGAAATCGTAGTAGTATAAATATTAACGTAGATGCTCGTTAATGAGGTCTACTTTAAAATAGTCTTGCTTAATAAAGGAGATAAAACATGACTAATAATCAACTAACCCTTCGTTCCATCGACATTCCGTCGATTCATAAGTTTGCTGTAGGATTCGATAACGTCTTTGACGAACTTCTACGAATCAATGCACAGCAATCAAACGGTACAAATTATCCCCCATACAACATAGTAAAGCATGATGACGATCACTTCGCCATTGAACTTGCTGTGGCTGGTTTTAAAGTCGGGGATGTCTCTATCACAGTAGAGAAGAATCTTCTCACTATCAAGGGTGAGCAAACGCAGAGTCTTGATGAACTGTTAGAAACGGAGGTCGAATACTTGCATCGCGGCATTTCAGCCCGCAGTTTCTCTCGCACATTTACTTTAGCAGAACATGTTGAGGTAACGGGGGCAGCAGCAGAGAATGGTATTCTCAAGATTGATCTTGAGCGTAAGGTTCCTGACGAGCAAAAGCCCAAAACAATTGCTATTTCGTATAATAAATAGTAGAAGAAGTAGTACAGTGCTTGCAGTCATCGTGGCTGCAAGCACTCATTCAAAGGAAAAATACAATGGCAAATGCAGAACCAAAAGCTAAGATTCGACCAAACATTGCTCTTAAGGAGCCGCCTTTGTTCAAGGTCATCTACATGAATGATGAACACACCTCAATGGAATTTGTGATTGAAAGCCTATGTGAGTATTTCAACTACAATCCAGACACTGCTACGCAGATTACCGTAGATGTTCACGAACATGGTAGTGCAGTTGTTGCAGTCTTGCCTTATGAAATTGCAGAGCAAAAGGGAATTGAAGTAACACTTGATGCTCGGGCCCAGGGATATCCTCTTCAAATCAAAGTTGAAGCAGAATCAGACTGATAGTGTTATTCTCTTAGCCCAATAAGGTTGCTTATAAGGGCGGGGATTGTTGACATAATTTACATTACCTAAGTAAGTGTCAACCATCTTATCATAGGTTCCAAATACCCAATGCGTTACTTTGTGTTCAGTGTCGATTTTTAACGTAGCGTGTAAGGGTATTTGGGCCTCTGTTACTTCAGGGGTTTCTTTGAAGTACAAATCTGGATGAGGCACTGCGTTAGTCACGACAATCACTTTCGTGATATCTAGATGCTTTTGAAGTTTTTCAATCGATTTATATAGATACGTTGTATCTTCTTCTCTCGACGCTGCTTCCATTAAGTTTTCTAATGTTAGATTATCAGTGTCAGCATTAGTCCATCCGTTAGCACCAATGATAGCAATTCCGTCAATCATCACTACATGATGATGTAATATACAAACATTAGGAATAGGAAGAGTTAAGTTCATCAACTCTTCCGTCCTAGTCTGGATGTCAGCGGCAGTCTTATACTCTAACATTCCTGGAACGAAAAACACACCTTGATAACAAGTGCCAAGATGTGCTAACGTTTGAAGCGTAGTTCTCAAATCAGAACTAATGTTGCCTGTTACAATACAGTACAAACTAGACGCTTTGTTTTCCCAATTGAAGCTATCTTCAGGTGATAGGTTTAACTCACCTAGTATGTCAAAGCCGATATCCTGCATCTTTAATTAGATTACTTTACGATCTTAATCTTAGGCTTCTTGACGACCGGTGCTGCTGCTTCTGCAACATCATCAGACTTCTTTGGTGTAGCCTTCTTTGCGGTCTTTGCTTTAGGAGCTGCGGCCTTAGCAGCCTTCTTAACTTCTGCTACAGCAACTTCAACTTTAGCTTCGACGGCTTTGACCTCAACTACAACTTCTTCCTTGAGGTCAAGTACTGCTTGTTCTACATTGCCCTTATTGGCCTTGTACTTCTTATAAAATTCATAGCCAATTGCAAGTACTACTACTGCGGCTAAGAGAGCTAGTGCGATTTCCATGTGTTTCTCCTATGATATATGGTATCCGTATAGTATTTATATGATAACGCTAACCGAAAGAATAAATACTTGATGCGTGATATTATAGACACATTAGAACTTATTAACGAAAGCACGGGACTAGCGGGTAGAAGAACGGGTGACGTTTTTCGCAACGAAGCCGGTGATGAGATTACCTTTGACAACATAATGTTTGTCCCTGAACAGGGAGGAAAACTAGAGGATAAGGATCTAGATGATGCCCTCATTTCTGTTGACGATAATGTCCAATGGCTTAACAATCGCACCGGTCGTACAGGAGGGTATGCTATTGCTACCTTCAATGGTCCCGACGGTCCCTTATATTTTGGTAGATATTTAGAAAATGTCAAGGCTAACTTTGTGTCTAACTATGTTCCTAATCAAGTAGCAGGATATAAACTTGCCACGAAGACTGCATTGAAATCTCAAGCAGGTTTGACTCCGCAAGAACTTCTAACAGAAAAGACAGACCTAACAGTAAACGATATCATTACTCAGCTTTCAGTAAGCTTGGGCACTAACAATCCGCTTTATGCAGTTGCATATAAGCTGGCTACAGGTGAACCACTTCCAATGACTTTTGCTGCTCCACCTGGAGTTAGCTTCTCTGCATTTAGAGATTACTTCTGTGAAATTTTACAACCCATTGCACTCCAAAGAGGACAGTATACAGGAAATGCAGGTGAAGCTGCTGAAATCTTTTTAGGCGGCAGCTTTGATGGTACACTAATCTCATTTGATTTCAGCAAGACCGCTGGATTGAGTGATAGTACAATGGCTAACGAAGACGGTAAGTATATAAAGGTTAGCAGCAAGGGCGGTACCGGTGCAACTGCTAGTACAAAGAATCTCATCATTAGCATTGATGAACTTGCACATACCCCTAACGGTAAAAAGCTACTTGAGGATCATCCCGAAGTTGTAGAAATGCTTCGTGAGATAGCTGCATTAGGTCAAGTAGGTGCTCCTCTTGGTTTAGGAGTTAAGTTTGACATCATCGATGATGAAGACGCTGCACAGATTCGTGACTTAAAAGATACCCCGCCTGTCAAAGCAGATAAGATCGATGATCTTGGGTTGAGTGATAATCTTGTAAGGTTAGCTAAATCTAGAAAGCCCGACAATCCAGAAAGAATCAGTCTGTACTTCCATCTAATCGCAGCAATAGCACACAAAGTTGCAAAGGAAGTAAACGAGACTACTGGATTCAGTAAGGCAGCGGCAGACATTCTTAATAACGGTGCATTAGTACAAGTTTATACCAAGGCCAAGGAAGGCAAGGAAACTTGGACACTGGATGAATTCACTACTGTTTATCCCGGTAATAGCATCAGGGGAGTTTATCTATCAGCTTCCAAAACGTACTACAGCACAGGCATCAAGGGTAACTTCACGTTCAAGATTGATCGTGGTAAGGGAGTACCCGAAGACGATAAACCGGGTGAAATGAGAGCTAAGAGAGTTCCTACAGATAAGGACTTTGAGAAGAAAGCTGCCGATATTGCTTTGGGTAGAGAAAAGCCCAAAGAAAGAATTCCTTCTAAAATGGGTGACGTTGGTCGTGCGTTACGAAAGTAATAGGTAACCAAACGTGTTGCTTTTAGTACAAAGATAGTCTATTGTTGTTATATCATTAAGAAGGATATTACATGAGCCTAGTCCCAATCGTACTCGAACAAACCAGCCGCGGTGAACGCAGCTACGACATTTACTCACGCTTGCTTAGGGATCGTGTCATTTTGCTTGAAGGCGAAGTGCATGACCAGATGGCTAACTTGATTGTTGCCCAGCTTCTCTATCTTGAATCAGAAGATTCGGATAAGGATATTTCTCTCTACATTAACAGCCCTGGTGGAAGTGTCACTGCTGGTATGGCAATCTATGACACTATGCAGTTTATCAAGCCGGAAATCACTACGATTGTGATGGGTCAGGCCTGTTCGATGGGGTCGCTTCTTGCACAAGCAGGTGCACCCGGTAAGCGAATGATGCTTCCACATGCTCGTCACATGATTCACCAGCCCTCAGGTGGCGCACGTGGTCAGGCAACTGACATGTTGATTCAAGTCAATGAAATCCTCGCAATGAAGAAGTCATTGACCGAAATCTACGTTCGTCACAATTCAGTTGGCAAGACCTATGATGTGTTGGCAGCAGATATGGAACGTGATTATTTCATGTCTGCCCAAGAAGCACTTGACTACGGTCTAATTGATAAGATCGTTGATAAGCGAGTCTAACGTATATTGTGTGATTTTCAAAGTATAAAAGATACAATAAATGAAGACTGATACCAATATTGATAAAATTCAAAATGTACTACTTGATAATAGCATCCACTTTTTAGTAGGTGAAATCACTAGTGAAAATATCAATGAAGCTATCAAATGGATCACCTTTGAAAATCTCACTAAAAAATCAAAGACGCTAACTCTATACATAAACAGTGAGGGCGGTGACTTATATCAAGCGTTTGCATTAATTGACGTTATGAATAAGAGTCACCGCCCTATCAAGACTATAGGGTTAGGAAGTATAATGAGTGCTGCGTTCTTGATTTTTGCTTGCGGCACTAAGGGACAGCGTTACATTGCTCCTAACACAGGTATAATGTGTCATCAGTTTAGTGGTGTGGTAGAAAATAAGTACCATGACATCAAAGCCCAGATGGTAGAGAATGAACTATGTAATGAGCGGATGCTTAATGTTTTGATCAGGGCTACTGGTAAATCTAAATCATTCGTTCAACAACGTCTATTACCCCCTAGCGATGTATACCTGACAGCAGATGATGCTATTTCTTATGGAATCGCGGATAAGCTGTTCGAATAGGGTTGACATAGCATATATTAATATGATAGCGTAATAAATACTACTTTAATAGGGAGGGCTGATATGAATTCATATCGTACAGTAACAAAAATTGGATCTCCCGGATCTAGTAAAGAACTAGATTATGTAGTAAATATTTACCACAAAGGTAAGTTTAAAGTTGCATATCGTTATAGAGACTGGACCGAAGACGCAGTATACAAAGAGCTTGATCTTCTCAGGATAAGGTTTAGTGATAGCAATGGGTACCTAATTAAGTTGTAAGTCATTGATTTATAAGAGCCAAAAATAATTCACTTTTTGGCGAAAAAAAGGTTGACTTCGGGTATCCGATTTGCTATTATACATCATAAGCTGAGAAAACGGAGACAGACATGATCATTCAAGTTCATCACACTGTTCATAACGAACTCACCGGTAACCCTGAAGGACACGAGCATATCGCTAACGTGATCATTGCAGGTTCCCCCATCAACATCAACGAGGCTCTTGAGTACGCTTATCGCTGGACTCAGAACATCGAAGGTTCGTGGTCGATGGAGCCCAATGATAACCCCGATTATAACCCTGCTGTTGAAGTTGTCAAACCGCTTCGCACTTGGTCGGACGGTCGGGCGATGGGTCATCGTTCTTCGATGATGTATGATCGTATGATTGTCGATGGTATCACTTACGAAGTTTCTGCTTTTGGTTTTCGTGAAATGGAGATTGCATAATGTCAAAGAAATATGATGAACGTCACGGCGGTCCGTATGATCGCGGGTCTGCTGATAGCTACTATCGTCGGGGATATCGCCCTCACTATTACGTAGGTGCTACTATGATGTCCGACAAGGTTGAGAAGGATCAGATGACCCCTGAGGAAATCGAAGCCTACACAGCGGGTTATGATGCCAACGAAGAAGACGGTAACTTTAAGGATTGGGGTTAAGATTATGGAAGTTCTTAAGAAGATTGCTGAAGGTGTTTTCAGCTTTGGAATGCTTGTGTTCTTGATATTCGCAGGATTCGCATTTCTACTGTACGCTACGTTTACCGCAGAATATGAGCGCAGTGAGCAGACTCGCCGGAAGACCGAAGCCTGCTACGAGCGGGCTATGGTCCTCGTCAACACTGACGCCGGTCAGCGGTGTGTGGATCCTCGCTCACTTGTGAAGGTGAAATAATATGTTTTATTTGATTGTTTCGTTTGCCATTTTGGCATATCGAGTGTATAAGGCAGCTCAAACCGACTTCACATTCGGACCAGAACATAGATTTCGGAAAGAGAATGAGATCAATGCCGATAAAGTAGTCATGTATGCAGTCACTACGGTAATCATCTCTGTATTTTGGATTTTTGTATTGCCTTGCTATGGCTTCTGGCTGCTCGGTAAACGTTTTAAGAAAGAGGCGAAGTAAATGAGTTTTTGGTTGATTGTTTTCCTATTCACAAGTGACGGTGAGTTCCACGAAAAAAGTAGCTATGAGACTGCTTCCAAAGAACAATGTGTTTCTATGGCAGGGGATGAAGCCCGCAAGTTGGTCAACTCCCAGATGCAGATGCAATTCTACTGTGTGAGCAACGATCATTATACGGGTAGGTCAATCGATGATGGTATTCCGCTTGACTAAATTTAACCGTTCAAGCTGGTAAAAAAAAATCGTACCTTAGGTCATTTTTTGGTTGACTTCGGATACCCTTTTTGCTATATTGAATCATAGACAGAAACGAACGAACGGAGATACGAACATGATCTACACTCTCAAGATTTATCGTTATGATCGTCGCTGCAAGAGTGGTGAACGCTTCGTCAAGTCCTACGAGTATGACCGTAAGGACGATGCTTCGATGGATCGTGAAGTCAATGCGCTTCGCGGCTGTGGCTACTTTGACGATATGTTCCGCATCGAATATGCTCCCAAGTTCATCACTGTCAAGAACATGATTAGCGGCAAGGATGTGCAGATTGCTGCTGACACGCCTTGGAACTGCCGCCCCGACTCTGAATCCTACTGGAGCGCATAAAATGGTAACCGATATTGATCACGCCCTGCGTATCGTCCAGAAGATGGCGAAGGAACGCTGCAAGACTACCGGCGATGTCCTTAACGAATTTCTCAAGTATGTAGAGAATAACGAGGTCAATCATTTTTGGCCTGACGAAAACACAGCATGTCTGATGCTGCTTAAGCGGCGAGTTAATCAGTAATGCTGCATTATATCCCTTCAAAAATTACTATCTATAAGGAAAATAAAATGGAAACTGTTGCTAAGATTATCGGCCTCGCCATCGTAGGTATTGCCGCTATTATTGTTCTTGGGCTTATTCTTAGCCTGCCGGTCATGTGGCTTTGGAATGCCTGTCTCGTTGCTGCTGTTCCTGGCATCAAGGAAATTGGATGGCTCCAAGCTTGGGGCATTCTGATTCTGTGCGGATTGCTCTTTAAGAACTCGTCTAGTTCATCTAATTCATCTTCTAACTAAAAGTATTGCCCTGATAGTTCTCTGTCAGGGCATTATTTTGGGTGGTTTGGTCATAGTTTTTTATTGACATCAGTTCGTTCTTAGTGCATAATACATATATTGTGATAAGCAGGAGATTGATATGAACCGTGTTGTTGAGAATGGAAATGTAGCTGTGTTGTATTCTCCGGGATACGGCGCGGGTTGGTATTCGTGGAACGATTGTGAAGCTCTGTTATTTGATCCTGTCATTGTTGAAATGGTCCGTAACGACCGCAATGATGAGATTGAGTCGTATGTTGCCCGTGCATATCCTGAATTGAACGTCTACTGCGGCGGTGCCGAAACATTGACTGTCGCATGGATTCCTATCGGTGAACGTTTTCAAATTGATGAATATGACGGTGCTGAATCTGTCATCCTCGAATCCGAAGAAGTCTGGATTACTGCATAATGTATATTCTAATCGTTCTCGCTACTATGACTAATCTCGGTACTTATCCTACTCAGGCCCGCTGTGAGGCTGCTGTGCGTAGTGTCTATGAGCAACGTCTTGACCCGTATCGTTTGTTGTCTAAGGCTGCATTGAAGTCCCTGCTAGACAACCAAATGCGGTACGTTGCCCCAACCGAGTACCTCTGCCGAAAAATTTAGATTTTCGGATAAATATGTTCGTACTAGACTACAAAAAGGATAAACGGTATGGACATATTAGGACAACTCAAGGGTATGCTTGCTGAGGCTGACGGTAAACTTAGCAACAAGCGTGTTATCACCTTATCAAGCACGGTAATGCTCATAGTAGCGTTTGTAGCCAATGTGTTTATGAATAAGCATATTGACGATAACATCTTAAACGCTATCATGTTCGTTATCATTGGTGGTATGGGTATCACAGGTATGGAAAAGTTTGCCCCTAAAATAACTGATCAACTTAAAAAATAACGCTTGACATTCCCTCGTTTTGGACGTATACTGAATCTATAAGTTCAAGACGAGGTTTGTTTATGGATATGCTCATAGTCGGCAACGAAGTCACTATCAAAGTTGAAAATGTATTGTGGCCCGTGCGGGACCGATACGCTGGTGGCGTTGCCGGTCCTGAGTTCAATGTCTATACCGGAACTATCATGCGTGAGAAGTGGTTTGGTGCTGATGAGATTGGCATTACTACCGGCGATCCTCGCTTCCCGTTTCGTCGCATTCAGCGCCAGCGTATTGTAGCAGTCAACGAGAAGACTGTAGACTATACTCCTGTCAAGTCTGATCGTATTGAAATCACTGTGCAGGGTTCTAAGGGCAACACGTATGTTGTCACTAAAGAAAACGGCAAGGCTTCTTGCACTTGTGCTGGTTTTCAGTTCCGTAAGACTTGCAAGCACTCTCAAGAAGTACTAGTATGAACGCTGCAAAAGAAAACACATTCAGAGCATTGAGGGAAGAAGAATTACTTGTGACTAATTTTTGGTGTAGGTTTGGTTGGCATACGTGGACCAAATATCGTGAACCCGAAATCGTGCGTGAGGGTATCTACAAATTGAAAATTCAAGAACGTAGATGCGGGTATTGTAATGTCACCAATCGTAAAGTCTTGAATAAGGATTATTAATCAATGTCAATGCATCTTGTAGGTCCTTATCTGACCACTACCAATTACAGCAAGCGCAAGACTAAGATGACTGCTGCCAAACAAGCTAAGTTACAAGAGCAGTGGCATAAGCATAACAAGTGGCTAAAGAGCATTCGCTTGCCCAAAATTACCTTTGAGGAATATGAAGACTATATCACTGGTAAAAAGAGGGCTCCTATCAAGGCTGCTATTAAAAGTCCCTTTGACACAAAGGCTTACGTGAGAGAGACTCCAAATTATCCTAGCCTTAACACTGATCTTAAAGACCTTAAGGAATCATGTGCTAAGAGAGAAGAAATGAAGTATACTGGTACTTTGGTCAAGGGCATCGCAACTATGCACAAGAGCAATGCTGTTCCTGTCATCGATCAGAAGCAGATGGAAGAAATCTCTAGGATGCGTCGAGGTTAAACTAAGAGGTAATTATGCGTAAAGAACTTGATGAATTGCTGTGTGTGAAGTACCCTAAGATTTTCAGGGACCGAAACGCACCCATGAATCAAACCTGCATGTGTTGGGGATTCGATTGTGGTGATGGATGGTTCAACATCATTGACATGCTTTGTGCTAACATTCAAGGTCACATTGACCGTGTTGAACGGCAGCGAGATTCCACTATCAAATGGAATGAAAATGTGAATGATCCTAACTTTGAATGGATGTCATTTGTTAAACGAGAAGAACGACCTGTTCCGGAACTCGTTGATCAAGTTGTTGCTGTACAGGTAAAAGAAAAGTTTGGTACGTTGCGTTTCTACTATAACGGCGGCGACGATTTCATTAATGGGTTAGAGCGTATGGCAGAGTCGATGTCGGCTGTTACTTGTGAGGAATGCGGCAACCCGGGAACTATCACCAAAGGCGGCTGGATTCGTACTCTATGTGAAACTCATAAAAAGGAAAAATGATGAAAATTGCATTAGCAAGTGATCTACATTTGGAATTTCAGACTATCACGCTTCCCAACACTGAGGGAGCGAAGGTCCTGATTCTATCCGGTGACATCTGTGTAGCACACTCGCTACATGATCATCCGATTGACAAGACTATTCCTGTCGATGCAATGAAGCCCGGTAGGAATGAGGGTGCTGCTATTCGGTTTCGTGAGTTCTTTCGTCATGTAAGTATGGAGTACGATCACGTAGTTTATGTGGCGGGTAACCATGAGTTCTATCATGGTCTCTTCCCTGATGTATATGACTGGTTGCGTACTGAAATGGTAAACTACCCTAATATTCACTTTCTGAATCGTGAGAGTGTAGAGATTGAGGGCGTGACCTTTCTTGGTGGTACGCTTTGGACAGACATGCATCGTGCTGACCCACTTACACTGCGAGTTATTGAGTCTGCGTTGAATGATTTTAGGATCATCCGAAACAGTCAGCATAACTATCGTCGTTTCCTTCCTATGGACACGGTCCTTGATCACCGAGCAACCCTTGAGTATATCAAGCAAGTCGTTGATGCTGATCCTGCTAAGAAGTACGTTGTAGTTGGGCATCATGCCCCTACTGCACTGAGTGTTCACGAGAAGTATAAGGATGATCACTATGTGAACGGAGGCTACTACAGTGACTTGTCAGAATTCATTCTAGATCGTCCTCAGATCGCCCTCTGGACACATGGACACATGCATGATCCTTCTGACTACATGATGGGAGAGACACGCATCGTGTGCAATCCTAGGGGCTATAAGGGGCATGACCCTCAGGCTGACCTCTTTCAATTAAAGTTTTTGGAGATTTGACTATGGTTGATATTATTTGGGAATCGAAGTTGGATGAAGTGTTCGATTGTAAGGTCGAACGCATTGACGAGAGCCGCGGTAAGCTGACTGTCGTTGATCAATTTGATCGTATCCTTCTTGACACGGAAGTTGGACTGTCATATGGTGCAATGTTTGGACCTGACGTAGCAGACGTTGCCCTTTGGGAAGACATGGTAATTAAGGTTATCGACGGATAATTACCCGTTTCACTTGTGTTAACGGGTGTACTGTTGTATTATTATAACATGCTATGAGAAATTGTAGCTACTAAACTAAGAGGAAAAACTATGACTACTGTAACTATGACTAAGGCCGAGCGCCTCATTGAAGCGTTCAAGCGCGGTGACGAACTCACTGCAAAGCAGATTGCTGCTCGTTTTGGCATTGCCAACCCGACTGCGACTGTAAGTGATCTTCGCTTGCGTTATGGTCACGCTGTTTATGCTAATCAGCGTACCGATACCAAGGGCCGTGTCACTACGAAGTATAGCTTGGGTCGTCCTAGCCGCAAGGTTGTTGCTGCTGGATACCGCGCTCTCGCTAACGGCACCGTCTAATCTAGACACAAGGTTTGAGGGGTCCTTTCAAAATCCCTCATTTTTTTGGTAAGAAAGTATCATAATGACGTTGACTCTTGTTCTAGTTTCTGCACTGGCTTTCTTTTTCGGTTACCAATTAGGTGTCGCTAAAATTAAAACAATTATTGCTAGTCGAGCCTTTGAAGAAATTCGAGCCAAAGCTATGATTCCCGTTTGCGTAGCAGAATGTGTTGAGCAGACTTATTATCTATACGAGAAAGATACTGACAAGTTTATGTGTCAGGCTTCTTCACTTGAAGCACTTCCACAAAGTCTCTTTGATACTAGAAAGATCAACCTAGCACTAGTGTTGTTCCCGACAGCATCCAACAGTGACAATTATTGGATCATCAACGGAAAGATCAAGAAGCTAGAATCAAAATGAGAGTAAAACTCGGGCGCTATCTTAGTTCGAAAGAACGAAAGATAGACATTCAAATTGATAACTTTGATACGTGGTCACTAGACCACACCTTGTCTTTGATTATCTTGCCTGCACTCATTCAACTAAAGCACACAAAGCACGGCATCCCGTCAGAATTTGTAAATGACAGTGCAGAAGATTATCATGATCAACTTACGTTTGACTTCATGAAGGAAGACAAAGATGAGGTCTTCCAAAAAGGATGCGATTCATGGGACGAAACTCTTGACAAGATGATTTGGTCTTTTCAACAGATTGCGTTAGATAACTATGAAAATCAGTATCATCACGGGGATATAAAGATTGGTTGGAAAGAATCCAAAATACAAATTCCTAATCCTGTAACCGGGAAGACAGAACCCACATACGAAATGGTCGATGAGAATCCTGATGAACACTGGTATGATCAGGTAGGACATGCGTTGCATGAAGAACGAATCCAAGAAGGTGTGGATTTGTTTGCAAAATATTTTAGGAACCTTTGGGACTAATATGACTCACGTAGTAACTGATAGCTGCATCAAATGTAAGTACACGGACTGCGTAACAGTATGTCCGGTTGACTGTTTTTACGAAGGACCAAACTTCCTAGTCATTAACCCTGACGAATGCATAGACTGCGGAGTCTGTATTCCCGAATGTCCGGTTAATGCAATTGTGACGCATGATGATAAGAGCGTCGATAATATACAAGAGTGGATAGACATCAATCAACGATTGTCTAGACAATGGCCAAACATCACGCAATCAAAGAGTCCGTTGCCCGATGCTGAAAAATGGAAGAACGTTCCTAACAAGATTGACCTATTAGAGGATTGAGATATGAAGATTTTTGATACATTTGAAGAAGTAGAGGGCATGGATCCTTGCATGAAGCGTCCTATGATCGTTCATGCTAAGAAGATGGATGAAGAGTTCCAGGTTAACACCCTTGAGGGGAACTATAAGCAGGGTAAGCCAGGTGATTATCTGATGCGAGGCATCGATGGAGAGCTATATATCTGTGACGGATCCATCTTTGAACGATCTTATGATATGGTTGTAGAATTATAATGAAGCCAAAGTTTATTGATTACTTCATGAAGTTTGCAGAGTTGACTAGCGCACTCAGCTATGCCAAACGTTTAAAGGTAGGTGCTGTTATTGTGAGAGGTGACAGTCAGATCATAGCAACCGGTTACAACGGCATGCCTAGTAGCTGGGACAACAATTGCGAACTTACTCTAGAAGACGGTTCGTTAAAGACTCGTCCAGAGGTACTCCACGCAGAATCGAATGCCCTAATGAAGGTGGCAAGATCAACTGAGTCAAGTGAGGGTGCAACTCTGTTTTGTACTCACGCACCTTGCATTGATTGCGCCAAACTAATATATCAAGCCGGTGTTACTACTGTATACTACAAAGAGACTTACAGAGATGACAGTGGCTTGCGCTTTCTAAGTCAAGGAGGCATCAATGTCATTCAACACAGCGACCGCACATAAAACAGAAGTAAAATTTCCGTTTGGGGAACTTGATTCCATGATTGAGTGGTGTGAAAAGAACTGCCGCTCTGAATGGAAGTTTGGTGATAGCGACAACGGTTACACATTTTATTTTGATTCCGAAAAAGACTATTTTGCATTTATGATTTGGAAAGCATAATGAAGTACTACATATTTGCTAGGGAATCTGACAAGTTTGATGACATTCTTAAAGATATAGCGGTAAAGCCGGTTATCAGACATAAGATTAGATTCAAGAACCATTTGATCCTTGGCTTCTCTGACGATGATGAAAAGATCATATCATACATGACTATTAAGTATGGTGATGACCTGACCTCATTCAACCACATTGCGGCTGATCGAACTCCTATCATGAACAAAGATTATATTCCTAAAAAGAAATCGGTATCAGGTTAGACTTGAATATTTCCCAGCAATGTTCCCATGTCCATTGCTTGCTATTCCTGACTACTGCATTCCTGTCTAAGGTTAAACAGTAGTCAACTGCGGTAGATAGGTCGTCGGACATAAAACCCGTTACTCCCTGTTCAATTATATCTTTAGGTCCGGTAACCGGATATGCTGCTACAGGAGTTCCACACGCCATTGCTTCAATTATAACAATTCCAAAAGTATCACTGCGACTAGGAAATACAAAAACTTTAGAATTTTTGTACCAGGTAGCTAGGTCTTCACCTACTTGTTTACCCGTAAAATGCACTGAGGGATATTTCTTTTTCAACTCGTCAAGATAGGGACCGTCTCCAACTAGTACCTTAAAAGGATAATCTAGTTGACAGAATGCATCCAAATTCTTTTCTTTTGACACCCTAGACACACATAGAATATAGTCACCGATTTTGCGGTTGGGTTTGAACACGCTTCTATCTACGCCTCTTGTCCAGGAAATGATATCACCCCTGAATCCATGATCTTTGAGTTCATTAACCATCGTTTGTGTAGTAGTGAGTACACGACCGCTGTGTTTGTGAAACCATCTTAGATATGCATAGGTAATGAATTCCGGAACGTGATATATTTTCTTTAGGAATTCAGGGAATTTAGTATGATAGCTAGTGTTGTATTTCCAGCCTTTGAAGTCTAACCAAACTCTTGCCGCTAATCCAATAGGACCTTCTGTAGCAATGTGTATGTGGTCAGGGGTTGCGGCTTTGATTTTAGACCCAATGTGGATCGGAAAAGACAACTTAACGTCAGGATACCCCGGTGCAGATGCATGAGTAAAATCGCTGGGATCAATATAAACAACGTTATAACCATCCAAAGCAGCAAGCCGCTCAATATTTCTAAAAGTCGTAACAACCCCATTGATCTGTGTTCTTAGATTATCGGTTACTATTAGTATGGTTTTCATCGGTATTGATCTTTTGCCAAACGACGATTTCCCATCGCCCATCATGATGTTCTACCAGTGCGGTACATGATTCTACCCAATCACCGTCATTCATGTACACAATATCATTGACTGTCTTAATCTCTGCATTATGAATATGCCCGCAGATTACACCGTCATATCCTTTTCGTTTAGCGTATGCTGTAATATTTTTTTCAAATTCAAACATGAAGTCGATAGCTTTTTTAACTTTATGCTTAAGGAACTTAGACAATGACCAATAGCCAAATCCCATTCTATGTCTGATCCAGTTGAATCTGCTGTTGAGGTCCAGCACGAAATCATATGCTCGGTCACCTAAAAAACTGAGCCAAGGAGTAAGACGAGTAATTCCATCAAACAAATCGCCATGTACTACCATGTATTTCTTGCCGTCTACGCCCAAGTGAGTTATAGTATTGCAGATTTCAACTCTACCAAAATTGGCAGCGTATGGTATCATCGGTCTTAAGAATTCATCGTGGTTTCCTGCAACATACACGACTCTAGTATTGTGTTTGCTGTGACTAAGAATACGACGAACCACATTAGTATGTGACTGCTTCCACTTCATCCGATTCTGTTGAATCTTCCATGCATCGATGATGTCACCTACAAGATACAGAGTCTCACAGGTATTATGTTTTAGGAAATTGTTAAGCAGGTCTGCTTTGCAGTCTTTAGCGCCCAAATGGACATCTGATATGAAGATAGTTCTGTATGTGGGTTTCATGCAATTATTTATCAGATTTGTATTGACTTTCTTCGAAATGTATGCTAAATATGTAGTATGAAGATAAAAGAACTACTAGAATCTGCCGAACCCACAGGCAGCAGTCCCATTGTCTATGTTGACATGGATGGTGTGTTGGCCGATCTCTACAATTATGCTGCGACTTTGCATGACGTAGATCACTATAACAACATGACTCCTGCACAGTGGGAGTCGTTCTTCAAAGATTCAAATGCATATCACTTGTTTCGTGATATCAAACCATTTCCAACTGCAAATAAACTACTAAACATGGTCAAGAATTTTGCAGGCGGGTATACTATTTTGAGCAGCCCGTTGAGCTTCGATAAAGAAGGTAGCATCAAGGGTAAGCGGGAATGGTTGGCGAAGCATATCAAAGTTGCTCCCGATCAAGTTACCTTTGAACATGACAAATACAAGTATGCAGTACAACCTGACGGCACCCCCAACATTCTAATTGATGATTATGGCGTTAACATTAACGCTTGGAGGGCAGCAGGCGGTTTAGCTATCAAATATCAAGCTGATGAAGACGATTTGGAAAAAGTTGCGTACGGACTCCGAATTGCTAACAACCGCATCAATCAAGCTAAAAAAGATAAATAATGCTATATATTCGGAGATTATAATGAGCGATACTAGAGACTTTTACAAGCTATTCAGAGAGCTTGAGAGCCAACATCAAGTAAACGACACTGTAGGTTTACACGACAGCTTTGACTTAGAACTTAACGAACACTTTGTTATTGAAAGTGGTGTCGTCGGTCTAACCGAAGATGGCGTTATTATTCAGCTAGATGAAGAAGCACTAGAGTTTCTAGACTTCAGTGGTATGCTCACCGAATCCGAAGAAATTGAAGAAATGATGGTTATGGGTGCAGACTCTGATGCATCTGCTCCCGGATCTAAAACATTGGGCGAAGGTTCTAGTCAAGGTGTAGCAGACTCAATCCGTCATAGAATCCTTAATCGTCATCATGATGTTATTGCTAAGTACGGTCCTGTAAGAATCATGGCAGCTATCGAAGATCAAGCAAGCGGTCTTGACGATCTAGAAGAAATCGGTTCAAGTGACATCAGCATTTGGACTCGTCAAGTTATCGATGATCTAGAAAAGGGGTATTATGATGATATGGATATACTCCCAGTCAAGCGAGATGTAACCGAAACGTCAGCAGATTCTGACATCTTTGTTAAGGTTGTAAAGAGCGACGATCCTTTCCAAGTAGTTTATGATGGTATCTCAGGTCACTTCGGTGAAGACGCCCGCATGAAGCTACAGGACATATATGACGATGTTGTTATTGACCATGGGTTCCACCCTGACGATGATTTTGAAAAGATCATTGATATTGTGATCGACCATATCGAAGCTGATTACGGTGAAGGTGGCTCACAAAAGCCATACTATACAGCATCAGATGACGAGCTAAACGAAATCAAAAGACTCGCTTTAGGTCAGAAAGAAGACGATCTTGAAGAAGGTTGGGGCAAGAATCTCCTAATCGGTGCTGCATTACTTGCAGCTATTCTAGGCGGCAACAAGATGCAGTATGATTATGCTCTTAAGCATGATCCACAACTCTCAAAGCTAGTTGGTTTCCTCGAGGTTGCTCAGGAAAGAGGCGATGAAGCTAAGGTTAAAGAACTTAAAGACAGAATCAAAAAGACATACGATCACTTAGCAGTTACAGATTCACCAATTATGGGAGATGATGGTAGACCAGTTGATCCTGTATATGAAGCTGAATATCAAGGACGCAAAGTTCCTCTCGGTAAACCAATGCAGGGAGATGTCAAGAAGTCAAAGGTATACGTCAAGAAGCCAAACGGTAAAGTCGTAAAAGTAAACTTCGGTGACAAGAACATGCGTATCAAGAAGTCAAGCCCTTCACATCGTAAGAGTTTCCGCGCAAGACATCATTGCGAGAATCCGGGTCCTAAGTGGAAGGCTAGATATTGGTCATGTCGAGCTTGGTAAAAACTATCTGTGCTTGGATGTAGAGACTAAATATTATTATGACTGAACAAGCACCAACCCAACCAAAAGCAGCAAAGGGCGGCGTATTTTCTAATGCCGACATTCCCTTGATTAAGTCTGCATTGCTGTCATACGCACAGACCCTTGAGAACGATCACCCAGACATGAGCAAAATCTCTTTGCTAGTCCATCGTCTAGGAAGAATCTCGGCGTAGTGTATGTCTAATCCAAGATACGAAGTAATTACTCAGGAAGACCCGGACACCGGTGACCTGATTATTCCTATCCCTATCCCCGTTCTTAAGCATTTAGGCTGGAAAGAGGGTGATGACGTTGAGATTGACGTTGGGGAAGATGGACAAATCTATTTAAAGAAAGCAAACACATGATTGATGACGGAGATAGCTTAGACACTGTTACTACACTGTCTGGATTAGATTACTGGAGTAACAATGTGACCACGAGTACTACACTGGGAAGTACCGGGTCAACTGGTACCTTGCGTACTACCTTAGGAACCGTTGGTTCAACAGGTGCTAGTAATGTTACTTGGACTACCCCCGGAACAATCACTACAGGTGGTTATATCAATACAACTGTCACTGCACCTTCTCTTACCTCAGGCAATTGGTTAGGCAACGTTACTGTGGGCAGTCATCAGGCTGGCCTCCGAGTAGCAGGTGATGCACATTTTGATGGTGAGATTATAGTGCAAGGTGTTAAACTTGCAGATAGACTTGACAAGATCGAAGAACGCCTAGGTATTCTGCGTCCTAATGAAAAGCTAGAAGAAAAATGGGATGAGCTAAAGGCTCTCGGTGATCGTTATCGTGAGTTAGAAAAAGACATTCTTGAGAAGGAGAAGATTTGGGACTTGCTTAAGAAATGAGCAGGTTCGTGAGTTAATTTATGGCTAAAGAAAGTACAATCAAAATAGAAGGAGATGTGATTGACGTATTACCAAACGCAACATTCAAAGTCAAGCTTGACAATGGAATGGTTGTGTTGAGTTACGTATCAGGAAAAATGCGGCAGCATGAGATTCGCATTTTGATGGGCGATAAAGTTGAAATTGAAGTAAGCCCATATGACTTATCAAGAGGCAGAATAGTTCGACGTAAGTAGTCACTTTTGTGATAAATAGTCTCATGAGAGAATTTATCACGCTTCTTGAGGAAAAATCAAAACCCCAAGACATAGAAATCATCCCCCTTAACTTCACTGAGAGTGAGGTTTCTCCCGTTATGGGTGAAGACACCTTAGAATTACACTATAACAAATTAGCTAAGGGGTATGCACAACGCTACAATGACAAAGAAGGTGATCCTGAGTTTAACTACGCAGGAGCGTTCTTACATAATACTTGGTTTCCTCAGTTCAGAGAAGTGAGAAACAACAACAAACCTAACGGCCCTATGCTCGGCTTCATCAACAAACATTTTGGAAGCTACGATAAATTCAAAGATGATTTTGAAGAAGAAGCAATGAAGATTCAAGGATCAGGCTGGGCGTATCTAGCATACGATGGAAAGATCAAAACAATCAAGAATCACGAAGTCCGAGATGACATTCTGTTGCTCGTAGACTGGTGGGAACACGCCTGGATTCTAGATTACGGTTCAGATAAGAAGAAGTATCTAAAAGAACTTTGGAAGATCATCAACTGGAACGTAGTGAATACTCGCTGGGGTAAAAGTCTATGAACTTAGATGAACTCAAGCGCCTAGCTGGTGTTACTGATCACCGAGGTATTCCTACACACAGCGAACCACTTGATCGTAGCAAGATTACTGCAAGGCCCGGCACAGATGAATGGTTTAAAGCCATGTTCCCCGTGAACGATATGCAGATGCCAGTTGGATTCAGAGGCCGCAAGAAATGAAACCATTATGGGAAGCAACACGAGATTTGCACCACGCATGTGAAGCGCATCCAGTCGGAGCAGCAATGTCTTCTGGAAAGCCACCTATGATTTGGTATGCAGCGTGGATTAAAGCATTATTACAAATACATTCATTTATTGACCCGCATGCTCCTAAATCTATACAACGCACTGAAAGATTGATACAGGATGTTAATAGCGCCGGAGACGTTGCTGAGTCAGTTGCTGCAAACGACTACATAAGAACACTAGATAACGCTAACGCTCTCTCAGGGGCTTTATACGTGCTTACAGGGGCACATCTAATGGGCGGAGAGATAATGAGACGCCGCCTTGTGGGGTATCCTACCTTACATTTGGAGTGGGACGAGCGTAAAGATGCACTAGCTGAATTACAAATTCTAAGAACAAGGGGTGAGTTAGGACAAGAAGCAAGAGATTGTTTTGCTGCATTGCTTTCGGTAATGGATGAAATACAAATTAAGTATCCATTGGATGCCGAATAATGAGAGCCAGAGAGTTCTTACCCGAATCGGTCACTTCGTTCGGTGATCAGATTCAATCTCAGTTAGGATTGAAGGTCTTTAACCTCCATGATCATGGAAATACTATTGAATTAGCTTCGTTGATTGTCGGTAAAGACAAGCAAGGACAAGGCTTAGGTAGCAAAGCTATGAAGATGCTGATAGATTACGCTGATGAACATGGTAAACGCATCACATTGACACCTGGATTGCAAAATAAGATACACGGAACTACTTCTAGGGGTAGACTCGTTAAATTTTATAAGCAGTTTGGCTTCAAAGAAAGCAAAGGTAGAAACATTGATTATGCACTCGGTGCTGGAAAGATGTATCGTGATCCTAAGCTAGATGAGATGGCTCTCCCTGCACATTGGGATCCTGCTGCATTTGGGCATGACAAGTCGTTCAAGAGTCGCTTAGATTACACTCTACAGCGTGTCCGTAGACTCGGAGGCGGTTCTAGTAGAGTTGCATTCATCATTCCCGATCAGGGGCGTGAAACCGTGCTTAAAGTCGCTAAGAACCGTAAAGGAATGGCACAGAACGAAGCCGAAGTAGATATTCTCACAGATGGTTATTTAGGTAGACTAGACATTGTTATTCCAATCGTTGACTATGATAAACTTAATCCACAGCCCACCTGGCTTCAAACTGAGTTAGCAAATAAGGTAAGTCAGACTAAGTTAAGAAAGCTGTTACACTGCGACAAAACCAACTTAGGTATCTCACATTTCACATATGCAGTTCATAACCTTTTAGGTAGCAGGAAAAATTACATGCCTGATACAAAGAAGATCAAAGAAGACTTACTTAGCGCCGGACAAACAGAACAAGATGTTGAAATCTTCTTTGAATACGTAGATGAGGTTGCTGATTTAGTTAACTCATCAGGACTTGTAATCGATGATTTGGGAAACGCATCTAATTGGGGAGAATACAAAGGTAAACCAGTTATTATTGATTTGGGATTTACTGAAGCAATTAAACCAATGTACGCAAGAGGATAATGTCATGAGAGCTAGAGAGTTTATCATAGAAGGTTCTAACACCAGTTTAGAGAACGCCATAAACAAGATGATAGGCGGGTATTTGCACGGTAGAACTAGAGAAAAGAATACTTGCTATGCTCATGTAGGGCAGGAACTCGCACGACTCAAACCTGATGATGCTACTATCAGGCTTTGGGGTAGAAAGCCTAACCTAATCGTTCACGGTGACGCTGTGCTTTCTGACGGCACGATAATATCAACTATATCCCCTGACAAGTATGAAAAAGTTGGGTATGAGATAGTAGACACAATGCCACTAGATGCGTTATTAAGCAAGTTGCCCGACTCACTTGATGAGAACGAAGAACCTATCAGAATCAAACTAGCTGACAATTCAGCGGCTAAAGCATGGATTCAAAAAGTATATGATATGTTCCCGCAACAATTTCAAAATAACCATGTTATTCCACTAGGTGGAACCGGTGATGATCAACAGTTTGCATTGTTTGAACTTACACCTAGCTTTAGCAAACGCGGCGCAGTAGAAATCAAATGGATTCAAGCCTATCCATTACGAGCAGGTGCAGGCACTAAGGCTATGAAGATACTACAAGACTTAGCACGAGAAGATGGTATCACTCTAACACTCTATCCATGGGATAAGGGTACTGTGAAGCAAGGTAATCTAATCAAGTTCTACAAAAAACAAGGTTACAAGCCCCTCAACAAAAGTAAAAATATGATCTGGGACCCTTCAAGCGATAAGTGATTTCAGCCCAAATTGATAAATACTATCAACAGGGACTGAGAAATGAGCATAAACGGTCAACAACCAATTAATATCGGATTGCCGAACGAATCTATAGGCAGCGACGACCTATATACGGCGTTCACTAAAACACAGGTAAACTTTTCTACATTATTCACTTGCGCTAGTCCTTATACTAATTTCGTAGGACTAACCGGTATCGGTGTGACTTCTAACGCTACCACGGGAACAGTGTCTATCACTAACACCGGCGTTACTAATATCATTGCCGGTACAAACATCACAATCAATCGTGCTAACGGAAATGTTACTATTTCATCAACAGGAGGCGGCGGTGGCGGTGGCGGAACTGTAACGAGCGTAGGGCTTGAGCCAGTATCAACCAGCAGAATCGTCGTGACGAATTCTCCCATTGTTTCTTCAGGAAACATCGGTATTGATTTAGCAACAACAGGTGTTGTTGCTGGAACATACACTGCTCCCACAGTAACACTTGATGCGTATGGTAGAGTCACTGCTGCTGCTAATACAACTAGCAGCGGTACAGTAACGAGTGTAGGAATCATCCCTGGTTCAGGTATCGCAGTTGCGAGTAGCCCAGTTACTACTGTCGGCAACATAACGGTAACGAATACAGGTGTTGTAAGATTGACTGCTGGACTTGGAATCACGCTTTCAGCACCCAACGGAATCGTTCAGATTTCTTCTGTTTATACAGGATCGGTGACCTCAGTAGGAATCAACAGCGATACGTTGAACGTATCAGGTAGCCCTGTCACATCATCAGGAAATATTACAGTTGAGTTGCCTTCAGCAATCACACTTAGCGGAAATATTACTGCTGCAAATGCAAATCTCGGTAACTTAGTAACAGCGAATTTCTTCTCAGGAGACGGTGGATTACTATCCAATCTTCAAGCTCCTACACTCTCTAATATCTCCAACGGAAGTAGCAATGTAAGAATATTTACTAACGGAAATGTTACTACTAGTGTTGCAGGTAATGCGAACATACTGGTCGTCACTGGAACTGGCGCCAACATTACCGGTACTGCTAACGTCTCAGGAAATGCAAATGTCGGGAATATCGGCGCTTATGCTGGTGTATTTACCGCAAATATTACTACTACCGGAAACATCTATGCTAACTTAGGCATCATTGGTGCTACGTCATTAGTGGGTACACTCACTACTGCAACTCAAACTAATATCACTAGTGTTGGTACTTTGGGTGCGTTAACTGTAACAGGTAAAGTAACTGCTGGACAATTACAAGGTGACGGCGGCAATATTAGTAACATTCAAGGTGCTAATATAAGTGGTGCTGTTTCATTTGCAACTACAGCAAACTCAGTAGCCGGTGCAAACGTGTCAGGTGCAGTTACTACTGCTGCTAATGTTACAGCTACATCACTTCCCGACGCCACTGATACATATCGTCTTACATATGTAGCCGGATCTTCTAGTAGCACGGGGCTCAATGTAGATGGTGCCTTGACGTATGTACCTAGCAGCAATACATTAACAGCAGGAAATATAGTCGCTAGCACTTCCTTACAAACAGCAAACATTACAACCGGTGCTAGCGGCACTGCAGGCACAATTACCGGCAATTGGACGCTAACTAGCGGTTCAAGAATGCAAGCTACTTACGCTGACTTGGCAGAATATTATCAAGCTGACGCAACATATGAACCAGGAACTGTTCTCATGTTTGGTGGTGACAATGAAGTTACACTCGCAGCAGAAGCAACAAGTAGAGTTGCCGGCGTAGTATCTACAAACCCTGCATATGCAATGAATTCTAGTTGCCCTGATATTGCAGTGGCAGTTGCATTACAAGGTCGAGTACCTTGTAAAGTTCAAGGGACTGTTAGAAAAGGCGACATGATGATCAGTGCAGGCAGTGGCTACGCAGTAGCTTGCAGTGAGCCTCGTTTAGGTCAAATTATTGGTAAAGCATTAGAAAACTTTGATCTCAGCGACGGCGTGATTGAAATCGTAGTCGGCAGATTATAAACATTATAGGATTTCAAGAATGATTGATAGTATTAAGATTACGAGTTTAACTAATATAGGTGCAAATCTATCCTACACCTCTATATTCCCCGTAGTAAACGTAACGGGAACTCCGATCACTAACAAAGCCAATCTGCAAATTATAGGTAACTACATTCTTAGCCAAGCCGGCGGCGCAAACATGGTTCAAGCTGCTCAAGCTACTCTTGCTCAATCGGTAGTCAATGCTGCACAACCAAACATCACATCAGTTGGCACCTTAAGCGCCAGTACATTGAAAATCTCAGGTGGCACGAGTGGGTATATTCTTAGAACTGATGGTTTAGGAAATCTAACTTGGATTGCCCCAACTTCTACTGTATCGGGTTCAAACGCTCAAGTCCAGTTTAACAATGCAGGTAGCTTTGGTAGCTCAGCCAACTTTACATATGACAACGGTAATAATATTCTTAATGTTATTAGAGCCAATGCTAGTTATCTAACAGCATATGAATCAGTGTCTACTGCAAATCTTTCAGCTAATGGTCTTGCTACAATAACACGAATCAATGTGACTAATACAGCAAACTTAGGTTCTGTAAGTAATATTACAATTACCGGAGGAAGCAATGGTCAAGTTCTCACGACAAATGGTAATGGCGTACTAAGTTGGAAAAATGATGCTAACAGTTCATATGGAAATAGTAATGTAGTTACGTTATTATCAGCATTTGGTAGTAACACTATCAGTACGACCGGTAATGTTTCAGTAGGTAATATTATTGCCAATAATTTAGGTAACATTGCAACAGTCAGTTTAACCGGTAGCAATACCAATGTACTCTACGGCAACGGTGTATTTGCAGCCGCAAGTGGCGGCAACGCTAACACAGGTAATGTTACATTTAACGATATCAATGTCATTGGTACAGGTAACTTAAACTTGCAACCAGATCCTGCTGATGCTGCCGCATATGTAAATATTTACTTGACCGGGGCCGCGGATATACATATGGCGGCCGGCGCCGCTGGTGCCAATCTTATTTTGGGTACAGATGAAGAAGCCAATGTCGCTGTTTTACAGGGCGGCAACGTGGCCATACAGGCTGGTAATGTCAGTGGCACAAAGACTTGGAACTTTGACACTGCTGGTAACTTGACCTTGCCATTGAATAGTGTTGTTTATGAAACCAACATTCCGGACCAGGGACTTAGTGGTAGTGCTATTGCTTTAAAACCAGCAGGTGGAACTACTACAAATCAACAGTTATTAATATATCCGACCGCGAATGACGGTGACCATATACACTTGACAAGTGGAAACTTGTATGCAACCGAACTGTTTTTAGGTAGTGATAACTTCTATGTTAAATTAGCAAACACAGGTAATGTTATTATCAACAGCAATGATGGTAATAGTAATAGTGCTATGTGGACATTTGACCCTGTAGGTAATTTAACAGTACCCGGTGATATCATCGGACCGGCAAATGCTAACTTAGTAGTCTATGCGAATGCAGGAGTTCATAGCTTCACTTTTGCCGACGATGGCACATTCTATGCACCGGATAATGTTGTGTTAGGCGGTACTACTATTGATATCGGCCCGGGCGCAAATGCCTTAAATCTAGCAAACTCAACGCTTGTCATCAGCAGCACTTCTAATGCATATATTCAGGCTGTTATTAACAACGTATCTGACAACGGTTCTGCCGACTGGGTAGCTCAAGGACATCTTGGCAATGATGACGGTGGTTGGGTTGACATGGGATTTACTAGCTCGTTCTACAGTGACCCTGATTATACTATCACTGGTCCAGGCGATGGTTATATAATCACTCAAGCATATCTACCGGGTCAGGCACCGGCTGTAGGAAACGGAAGTCTAGTATTTGCTACTGGTGAAAATGGTACACAGAAAGATATCATCTTCGGTACCGGTGGCTTCTTAACAGCTAACATCTTTGGTAGAATCAGTGATGCAAACAATGCATTAGAGTTGTCTCGTGCAGGCAGCAGCATTGACCTTATTGGTGGCGGCAATATCAGCAATGCTAATGTTATATCAGCAACTTCTTTTTCTGGTAACGGCAGTGGATTGACTAACTTACCGGTCCCTACAGTCACACAAGATATCACCTCTAACGGTGCTATGAGTATCATGCTCTATGATGGTAACATAAAGTATAATAACTATGCTACAGTTGAACCAAGTACTGGTAATATTGCAGGTAATAATATCAGTGCGTCTGGTAATATTTCGGCTAACAACTTTAC